>Ga0157379_10001294_pt1 | contig 20371 bp, 24 predicted proteins | sample S25metaG_FD_121802 | JGI IMG/M metagenome (GOLD analysis project Ga0157379, IMG submission 121802) | Switchgrass rhizosphere microbial communities from Kellogg Biological Station, Michigan, USA - S2-5 metaG | ecosystem: Host-associated > Plants > Roots > Rhizosphere > Soil | place: USA... | reverse complement strand
TTTCACTGAGAGGCAAACCCGGCAAAATGGCTGGCGTTCTCTCTTTTTAAGGCTTTGCTTCGTTGAGAGGCAGAGATAGGAGTTTGGGAGAAACCATTAGTAAAGATAAGCTGGCGCTAACAGTAAGGCTATCGCCTATTTGCATTTTCATTCTCTGTCTCAAAGAGCTCAAAGAGTGTAGCAGTGCCGCAGTACAATCTACAAGTTACAGCTCACTGTTCTGAGCATATTTGCAAGATGTTTGTCTTCGATCGATCGGAGTTGGGGCAGTAAAAACCAGCGGTAGGAATTGTCTTTTGAGTTTGCGTCTTCTTCTGGAATAAACGGATGCCTAGCGGACGAAAAAAAGGTGGGTTGTGGGCAAATTGTGGGCGAAGTTAAGAAACCTGAGTGAGCGCTAGTCTAGACGCCGGCGTTACCTGAGTCTAATTTTATTCTCCAAGAATGCTGTACAAATTACAACTCGCTGTTCTTCATCTTGAACAGTCTTTCTACATCTTTATCAAGTAAGTAGCATGAGGTTTTTATTACTATCATCTGACCCTTCCAGGTCCAGTGAACCAGTGAACCATGCCATCAAATTCAGCATTGCAGCCCATCGATCCTTCTTCGATGCCGGCGGAAGAGAAGGAGAAAGAAGTGACTTGGATCGTTAGAAAACTCGTTGGAGTATGTTGTTTGATGCCATTTTCATTCCCTCGCAGTGGAGTCTGATGTAAATTCAACGTCCAGTCCATGACCGGTCGAATAGTGATGTCCTCTTATGAATCGCTCAGAGCGACGGGAACATCTGTTATTTGTCTTTCTCCAGTAAGGGGATATATGCCTCTCTGAATCATATTGGTTTCTAAATTTTAATCAAGTGGGGCGATTCGTCACCGCTCTTATTACCATGTATCCGATTTCGCGATTTAGCAGTTCACATGGTTATCGCGGCGACAGGAGGTAAGTGATGCTGTAGAATATTTAATTCTGGTTATCTTTAATATTTAATTCGCTGAATTACAGGAACAGCCGCAATTGCTGCCCCCGTCATGTCACCCGTAGGCGATGTAATCGTCGCCACCTTAGGAGATACCATTATCGTGGAAATGGGCCTTCACGCAGGGTTCCAACTAGCCGTAGAAGGAACAAACGAAATATTTATTGACAAGCCTATCCATCATCTTATGCCAAGCAACGATAACCGTCTGTTCACGACTGGGATAAAGGAGCTTACTATTACATTGACGTATAAACATACAATGATGGATGCGAGTTTGGGATTCTTTAGGAGCTCTGTTCATGGAGATGTTAACTTGTTTTCAAAAGTGTCGGATTATTTAGCGGTGAGTGATTTGACCTGGACGGGATGAGTTGAATAAAAATTAACGACTTTCGCTACAGGTCGAGAAGGGATGGTTTTCTCCGTATCTGTTTGCATCAGCTCGGCGTCCCATTATACCTCGCACCATGACACCTGACGTTGTCTTCTGTCATGGACCTTTCTTGTCTGGAGACTATAGAATTGGCCAAACGTAAGTGGTTCGTTGGGTAAAGTTACTAAATTCTGATCTTCCTCCTTCGGCAGTCTTCTCGATGAAAGCGCAACAATAATTACAGTCTGTATGCCATCAACACAACCAGCTTCCGAAGAGGCTGCACCCGGGAAATCCAAATCACATCTACACTTCCCTTCATTCTCGGAGGTCATCGATAAGGCATCTTCCAAATTTTCTCAATCGCGCTCTCCATCCCCATCACGGGACACGAAACCTCTTTCACCCCCGACTTATGAAACAGTTGTCGATGCATCCTCCACCCAACAACCTACTCCCCCTCGCCGAATGGTGTTAGTCATTCTCGGAATCAAACCCCATCGTCATCTCTGGACAACCTCAGCTCGTCCGAGTGAATCTGTAATCAAATATATTCTCCTCAACGGTTGCCCTGCCGTGGTACTTCCCGTTAAACCAGGTTCTCCGCTCATTGCCTGGGATACCCTAACATTAGAAGAATTGCATAAAATCGGGAAGAGCGAAGGTGGAGTGGATGGTGATAAGGCAAAAGGCGTCGTTGACGTGATTTTCGAATATTTGGCGCTTTGTGTTGACTGGGAAAGAGTCCCTGAGCCGAAGGTGGAAAGCGGAGGAGAGGGAAAAGAGGATCTGGAGAGAGCCATACAGGACTTGAAGGTGTCCAAAGATAATGCGACGAAGAATTCGAACGTGGTTAGTGTTAATGAAATGACGGCGCAGGGAGTAGAACCACAGGAGGCTGGCATTGAGGATGCGACGGAGGGGAAGAAAGTTTCCGTAAAGGAGGCGGTGAGGTTATTGGTGATGGGTGCGATTAATAGTAGGGAGAGCAAGGAGGTTAAGAAGGAGGTTGACCTTGACAGGGCTGGAATTGCCATGTTTAGGATTCCTTAAGGGGTCACTTTGTGTATTTTCAAAGATAGGATGAGGCGCAAAACCATAACTGATATATTTAATTGTACACCACTCACGGGAAGAGCGGCCCTGGGAGAGAACAGCATGCACCCCAGTCGCCGGCGAACAAAGAAATCCAGAAGTTGCTCAAGCCGGTGGATGGCAGACGGATACTGAACGGCTGTCACGGCAAGTTATTATTTTGGTAACTGCGTGATGATCTGAAAACAAGTCCGGCGCTTCTCATAGTTGTGAGTGGATATAGAGGCAAAGTGCGGTCGAAGATTCCCCGGGAAGCTGAGGGGCCGTAGACTCCTCTTTCTGTCTAAATGTCAAGAAAGCTGACGGCCAAAGAATTGGAGCAGGCAGCCCAGGTTGTCATAGATATCATGGATAGACTTGGGTTGCCAAGTTGCCTCGTAGGCAGCTCTGCCTGTTTCGGACATGGGACATCTAGAATTCCGAATGTGGGTCCGGGATTGGAGATAGCGAAATAAAGCTCACATATAAATAATACCAGGATATAGATATGCTGGTACTCACTGAGAAATATACAGCAGCGAGTCTAAAGCAGCTGATCCAACAGTTGAATCCATCGTTTTCACTAACGCCTGGGGAAGGCCCGCCTCGTCCGTGGCACCCTCTTCTGTCATATAAGATGGAACAGCCTTCGCCAATTTTGGACGGAGGTGACGAGCAGCTTCCTACGTGTCGAATAGACATCTTGGTGCCGGGAACCATTAAGCTATTTGCCCTTCCCCCTTCACGAATTGTCAAAGCCCAAAGGAGCGGCCTTCCTATTCTTCCTTACATACCGGCATTGCTTCATAAAATTCTTGCCTGGTTATATCACAAGGAGACCTCCAAAGATACCAAGGTATTTGGAGATGTTAGAGACATCAGGGATATGTTAGAGCTGGACCTTCAGAGGATAAAGGAAAAGGGGGATGCTATAACAGTCGAAGAGGCCAAAGAGTGGTTGCCGGGGTGGTTTGTAGAGGACGCTTTAGAAGGGATTAAAGCCTTTATACTCGAATGTCCCGATACGAGTTCTGGATGGGAGAAAATAGGCATCAAACATGAAATTAATGGATAGGGAGGTTAGGGGTTTCATCAAGCCTATCATATGTAACTCAAAGGATATGCAAATCACAGGATTATCCGCTGCATGATTTCCCAATATTCTTTGTTGAATTTCGATAGAGAAGTCTGATCGTCAGAGAAAATTTACTACTCACCTGGAGCGAAATTAAATACCTCTCTGAAGAAATAAAAATGCACTCTATATGATATTCCCACACTGAGGATTATATTCCGATTAAACGTGCAGTAGTTGAGCAACGTTCGAATGTTCGCAAAGAAAACCAAGAGTCCCTGTGACATATGTGACGTCTTTGCCACTTGCACCAATATGCCTCCAACAAGAAGACCATACGACGACCCCGACCTTTCGCCAACGTCTCCAATAGAGGAGACAGATACTGGACATAGTGAAACTGAGGTTCTTCCAGATCCAGATTTGGGCCCAGAGCTGGTCCCAGGCGTCGACGCGCCCGTTCGATGTGAGTACCAAGATGTTTGTGTTAGCGCGACTTGACGAGGTTTTGTCAAGGGTATGATGTGCGTATTTTTGTATTTGAGTCTTTCTTTTGATATTTATGGATGAGTAATTTGCTAGGCTGATAGAAATGAGCCATATACCCGAACGGACCCGTTTACCACTCAAAATGACACAACAGTAGAGTGAGTGGCGATTTGTTGGTTTTCCATTATTTGCTCATGGGAAGGAATCTTAAGTTTCGTCTTCAAACCTGTTACGTTAACCACTCTTGGTTTTGCAATGGTGGCGCTGGCGTACGTCGCCATTACGAATGATGTTGTCGAGGAAGGGCGGGATAAAAAACGAATGTGCGTCTTTGCATAGCTCCTGGGCCTGACACCTTGAGCATTAACGTTATACTTCAGAGGTGTTTATGCAACCATTGTTTCATTCCTACTCTTCGGCATGGTCCAATTCCGCGACGGACCTTTCATTCGACCACATCCTGGTAGGCACTTACTACTCTTAGCGCGCTTTTTGACTAAGAATACACAGCGTTTTGGCGCGTTGTCCTTGGAATTAATCTAATATATGAACTTCTGCTCGTCTTCCTGTTGTTCCAGGACCTACCGTCAGCCCGGGGGATGATGAAGTTGCTGGATCCGAGCTTAGGGGTGCCTTTGAAAGAGCGAAGCTACGCTGAGAACTGTGATTTTAACTTGAAAACCATTTGGGTATGTCATATGTTCTTGTTTTTGTAACTGTCTCCTCATATATATGTGATAGGATGCTGTGGACATCTTCTGCGTCGCCCATGCTCTTGGTTGGTTTGGCAAGGCGCTGATATTGCGGGATTATTGGTTCTGCTGGGTAAGATATCGTTATTATTGAATTCTATTCAGTGACTAATTGTAACTGTGAAGATTCTAAGTGTGGCCTTTGAGTTCGCAGAATACAGTTTACAACATCAGCTCGCCAACTTTGCAGAGGTATGTGCCAACTCTCCAGGGCCTCTTACTGGCTAACAGTTTCATTAGTGTTGGTGGGATCACGTCAGTGTTCTTTTATTTTTTATTTGCGACGCGTTCTGAGTTTATGTAGTGGATTCTGGACGTTCTCATCTGCAATTGGCTTGGCACGTACATCGGTATGTGGGACTTATCGACGATCTCCTCGTCGCACACTGATTTTCCACAGGGATGAAGACATGTGCATACCTTAATGTCAAGGTATATCGTTGGAATATATAGGATTCTGTGCAATTATTTAGCTTCTCGTAGGGTTACACTTGGCGAGGACTTCGACAACCAAAGGGACTGCGATCCCGAACACGTCGCGTCTTCCGGCAATTCTCACCAAGCGACTTTACGACTTTCAAATGGGAAGGAACTGCGTCACTGACTCACTACGTCACTGTGGTGGTTCTGCTCGCTGTCTTCTTGGCAGCTGAGCTGACGCCTTTCTATCTCAAAACGCAAGTATTGCCTCAGGAACCTGTTATTGCACCTGTATCCCGTGCTTATTCTCTCTTTTTAGACTATTGTGGCTAGAGCCTGACCATCCCATCGTGATTGCTCGGTTGGCTGCCATATTTATCTTCGCACTGCCAGCGGTGCGAGAGCTATACCAATACATAAACGACCCACGGTAAGTGTCTCATGTCTCTATCTCTAACCCAGAGTTATACTCAAACAACACGATCCTTCAGGAAAGCAATCCGGATGGGCCAGCATGCATGGTTACTTCTCGCCACAGTCCTCACTGAAGTACTTCTGGTATTCAAATGGGGACGAGGTGTATTCACGGAACCGTTCCCTACGCACATCAAGTACTTCTTGACAACATTGTTTTCCATGGTGGTTCTATACCCAACTGTAAAGGTAAGACGCTCATTTGATTTGTCAAATCCTCATTCAATGACGACCTTGTTATTAGTTTGGACCTAAGCTTGCGAGACGTTATCTGAGACGGCAAGTAAAAGAACAGAGAAGGCAGAAGGATCAATAGTGATTCTTTTACGACTTGAATGACGAGACATGATCATGCTCCTGCTTATCTAATGTTATCTGCAATAATTTCTCGTCTATGACTAAATAAATATAAGCCGTTAAAAACGATTTACTCTTGCATAGCCGGTCTATTTCCTGGATTTCTGTAGTTATTTTACCTTGTAAAATATGCTTGTCGCCACAAACACGTCCACATATGGGCGTTTGTGTACGCGTCTCCTTTATTTCATTCTGAACCACGAATCACAACTCTACGTCCATGCCAGACACAACAGTATTCTTTCAAGATAAATGTCTTCTGCATCGTTATGTCCGCAGTGAAGACAGATCACTTATATTCGAACGACCAGAACGTCTAAGGGCCGTCAAGGCTGGTGTTGCAGCCGCCATCGCAAGACTCGAGCTGCAGGGCACCCCACATCCCAAAGGCAAACGCTCTTCCAGTCCTGACTCAGGCCTCACAGCAGCTCTCGAACGCCTTAACATTGAAGAAGAAGCAAAATACACTCAAGACCAAGTGGCAGTCATCATGAGCACCGCGTCAGTTGAAGTTCTAAACAATGCCGCCGTCAAATATGTCCACGGCGATATCGATGGGGATGTCTATTTGGAGAAGCTTGTTCAACTCGCAGAGGAAAGCGAAGAGAAGATTGGAAGGGGAGCGTGTGAGATACCCGAGGGGTTGTCGCAGGGAGATCTATACCGTGAGTGTTGAAGTGTCGCACGATCATCTATCCGTTGCAGGGCAATCCTTTCTGAGAGATTGCTTACTCAGTATGTACCAAATCTCTCGATGCCATGCAAGGAGCCGTCGGAACCGTATGTGAAGCTGTCGATGCCGTCATTAGCGGTACAGCTCCATCTGCAACTGATGGCACAAAAAGAGTGTTTGTCGCTATACGCCCACCAGGACATCACTGCGGCGAAGATACACCTTCTGGCTTCTGCTTTTTGAACAATGTCGTGATCGGCGCTGCACATGGTACGGTTTTTATTTTATTTTACCTTCGTGACACGAATTAATTGTGTCCCCTCTTTTTTGTTCATAGCGCACCTGAAGCACGATGTTTCTAGGGTTGTGATTCTTGACATTGATTTGCATCATGGTGAGATAAACGGTCATTGTCTAGTTTTGATAGCGCTTCTTAATTTGAGATGTGGCCAGGAAACGGAACACAAAGCCTAGCGTGGCAGATCAATGAAGATGCTTTTAGGGAGACCCTGGAGATTGAAGCTTCCGGAATAATGAAGAAGGTTCCGCTTCAAATCTATTATGGGTCTCTACATGATCCCCTTTCATATCCCTGCGAGGTTCAGAGCTTTTTGAATCTCGCGATATATCGAGCTTACGTTATTTTTTTCAACAGGATGGCAACCCTTCAATGGTTCAAGCTGCCTCAGTATCTATTCACGGTCCCCACGGACAACACATTGAAAATATTCATTTGTTCCCATACAAATCCGAGAAAGACTTCTGGGATCGTTTATATGCTGGGCCGTATGCCGCTCTTCTCCGCAAAGCCGAGGCATTCCTCGAGAAAGGCAGTGGCGATGCATTAATTTTTATAAGGTATAAATCAAGTCTAAAAATGGAGAAATGCAATTATTGATGCTTTTGCTCCGCAGCGCTGGATTTGATGCTTCCGAGCATGAAACAGCAAGCATGTCGCGTCACGGATGCAAGTTACCAACAGGCTTTTATCGAAGATTTGCGAGGGACGTACGAATAATCGCTGAGAAGCACACGAAGGGTCGAGTCGTCAGTGTCCTTGAGGGAGGATATAGTGACCGGGCTCTCTGTAGTGGCGCGATGGCTCATATTTTAGGCCTCGCAGAACGTAATGAAGAAGTGGCTGATGAATGGTGGTCGGCTGAAAATATTAACAAGGTAGATTTTCCCTTCACTTTCGTAGTTGCCACCTACAAAGATATACTTCCTTTCCCACAGATTGAGAAAGCTGTCAAGAAACGACAAAGTCCTCGTGCCTCGATAAACACATCGGAACAGTGGTACGAAAGAACGATTTCCCTGCTGGGAACATTCGACCCAACTTATATCCCAACTGCTACAACCACAAAAATAATTCCTCCATCTACGCGAGTTCTACGGAGTAAAGATAGAGGAACAACGCCAATTTCAAGTCGCATCGATGTCAATGAGAATCCCCCAGTGCCAGAAACGCTGGAAGAGGCACCATCACCCCCCGCGCAGTCGAAGAAATTGCCACGAGTCGTTTTGAAAGTAAATCCCCCTGTGGACCAAAATCAATCCCCCTCAAGATAATTATGATATTGGGGTGATCGTCGACGATTTAACCTCACAAGATTTGTGTATGGTATGGTGTGGGTTTTAGGCGTTGTAATAAGGCCATTTCTCGTCCAACTAGGACTGGTATCTAAAGCCGGGAACACTATGCCCATTACGATTGAAAGGGTCGGTAGATGGTTTCCCTGTTTTAAGTGCAGCCCACCAGCCACACTGTGAATTGTGGTTGATCCGGTTGACTTGGTAGCTATTCAGTTTTCTTGATTGCCTTCCATATAAATGCCAACATACAAGATGAAATATTTTGTGAATTCGAGGTGGATTGTGAGAATGTGTTTACACAAGGGGATAAGACAGAAACGGAGAATGGAGCACACAATTATTATGGCATCACAGAGCCGAACGGGGTTCCAGTCGGCGCTTTGCCCCGAACGGAGAAAGACCCTTGGCCGAAGGATCTTTTCGATTACAAATCCACAGTCGATCGCACTGAATCATAGTGATCCTTTATTGACCTGAGCAGCTAAGGTCAGTACGGAGATCTTCCCGATCGGTCAGGTCTCATAAATTCTAGCTAAATTCATCCGTGCTGGATCCGTTTCTTGCCTCACACCCTGTTCGAACTTAGGGCTTTTGAGCCTCTAACCTCTATTATAATGGCCACCGAAGAAGAGAACGTGGTACGAGTGACGAATAAGAAAATCACCTTTCGTATACTGACTATAGAACTGCTCATAGATATGTTCTGTCTGTCAAGCAACTTTTACTCGGAAAACGCATTTGAACCGACATATGCGCGCTCACTGGAACCAACGCACCTACAATTGTCATCACTGTGGAAAAGCTACTTTCACAAGAAGTGACTTATTAGGACGTCATCTCAAGCGTTGTTCCCAAGGACCTCCTGGTGTACCAATAACGCGGAAAAAGGCCTGTCGTGTTTGCGTCGCTCGAAAGGTCAAATGCGACCTGCAGAAACCTTGCGGGAAGTGCGTAGCTAGAGGAGACGAATGTTTATACGATACATATACCAAGGACGACTCGCCCGAACTCTTCCAACAAGGTTCTTCACAAAGCGCTCCGAAAACGACAGGATCTTGGGGAGATTTGGGTACCCAGGAGGGTTCTTCTTCCTCCGCTACAAATCAGCAGCCTTCGCACTTTATATCCTCTGATTTATCTCTATCACATGAAGCCTCCATGGCAGATCCGATGGGGAGACAAGCCTCGGGACAGAGTGGCGGAGCACAGGCGGCACTTTCAGACTCAGGTGTAGCTCCTGCCTTCTTCAATGCCACGACCCACCTTGGCTCCGAGGTTGACATTTTTACTGGCGGGGCATCCCTCGATTTCTCGGGATTTAGTAGCTACTTCAACTCGCAGCCCTTCGATTTTACTAATGCGTTCGGAGTGTTGGACTCATCGCTACTCCCGTCTTTCTCACAACCATCGACCTCGCAACCCATGCCCAGCATTCCGCAATCTCTACCACAATTTCCGGACGTGCTGAGAGATACTTATATTGATGCTGGTACAGAAGAGAGGGATAAGTTCAGTATGTAGATAATCATTTATTCCGTTATTTATTAGCTCATTTATTTTCCCGTGACTAGTTAAGCTGTTTTTGAGCCATCATATTCAGAACAATCCCATTTTCCATCTTCAAACATGGACACTCGACTCGTCCAGCCAACTATTACAAACGACTATGGCCGCGTGTGGCGCACTCTTTGCAAATGACGGAAAGGCAGACATGCGAATCAAGAAAGCCCTGAGGAGTGAGCTACGGCAGCAAATATTTAGACAATTTGTACGTGTTCTTATATTTTTATACCAGCACATCATTTATGGATTTATAACAGATCCAGCTACCGGGAGATGATACTGATGGGCAACTAGACTTGATGTCTGCGATGGTAACAATACAGACGGCCGGTCTATGGCACAAAGACCCTGTAGAGCGGAGTATATCGGCGGGGTATCACGGCATGCTGATTCTGGTGAAGATCCCATCTTTATACGCTATTTCCCTTATATTAACAATGCATTCCCTTTCAGATGGTACGACGTAGTTCGTTGGCTTCATTCGTGGAGCAATGGCGACCACCACCGCCAGGCAATATTTACGGTTATGACTGCTGGAAGTCGTGGGCTCGTTTCGAGTCTGCCAAACGGTGAGTTCGTGTTGACAGGATTCTTTTGACCCGTTACTGAAGCCAATATCAAGTGTCATCATGCAAACATTCCTATTCGACTGTCTCATGCCTGTGTTCTTCAACCTCCCGCCTTCCCTAATGCAGCAGGATGTAAATGTGCTCCTTCCCTGCGATGATACATTATGGAAGGCAGCCACCGAAGAAGAATGGAGCACCGAGGCCTCGAAACTGGAGACTGACCTTCGGGGAGTAAATCTGACGACAATCTGTCAGTATCTCTACGACCCCACGACCACCATGCCTCCCATGAACGACCTCTCAACCTTCGTCATACTTCATGCTCTTTTCCGCTCCATTTACCAAGCAGCCGGTACCAACAACGCGTCACTACTCGCCGTATTACAGACAATGCTCACGCGCTGGTACAACCAATTCGTCCAAGGGAGTCGAAGTGCCGTCGAGGTGAACGTACGCAACCTCACTTTTGCCAGTCTCCCTCTATACTGGCTTGCGCAGATCATTCATGAGGAGAAGGACCGGAAAGATTTGCAAAGGCAGGGGGAGCAGCATCTTAATATGTTGACTCAATGGATCCGGGATTTCTGGCCACTGCTGGGGGAGAACCTGAAGGATAATTCGACACAGACCTCTGGATACGCGTTAGCACGATGATTTACTTGGCATTTATAGACAAGTAGTGGTGGCTTTAGGGCTGCCCTTATATCTCGCCCTCTCTCTTGTGCCTCTCTTGTAATTTAATGTATAGTATATAAGAAAAGTGACATATAATTAATATTTAGCCGTATGGACTAGATTTAGCAGTATCGTCTCTTCAATAATTGAAAGTGCATGCCATCAAAATCGTACAGCTTGTACAGGAAGACCACTACACCATCTTGTTTTAACAAATTGAATCATGTTCAGAAGAGTGTTCCGTCGTAGGCCACGATTATCGTCCGGAAGGACATCAAACGGAACCTAACTGACCCTGCGAATCACGCATCTCCCAAACACTACTCCTTCCGAGCTGAGCGACCAGACGGAAAGGGCGATCCGCGCGTTTCGAGGTTTAAATCAATTGGTACCATTCGGCTAATTTTGATGTGACCGATCCTGTTTAGGGTACCTTCGATAGAATATACTCAAAGCATGTTTGTAATTCTATCAGGACTAGGATGAAAGGGGATTATCAATTGGATGCAATTAGACGCATGATGACGTTTGGGCGATTTTTACTGCGCTGACTGAGCTCACGGAAGATGAGCAGGATCGCTTCTAACATTTCAGCAATAGGGGATGTGACGCCAGGGATGATTATTATATATGCGTCCGCGCGCCTAGCCAAATGGGACAAACTCACTAATAGATACCCCGGTGTTCTGCTAGGAAAATCGTGATGGTCATGTGGGACAAAGATCAGCAAAGGCAATCTCCTAGCCTCAACCAGGGCTACACCAGTAACGAAACACCGACTAACAGCGATCTTGCGACCCTGGTAAGCACGTTCCCGGCTAGAAGATGTTGATGTTCCCGACATTCTGCATGAATATTCATTGTATTGCGACTCGTGGCTCCTCCTCTGCTATTTGATGGATTTAATAAATAATTAGTTTTCTTTCTTGTAAAGTATTACATAAGTGGCATTCACCCTTTTGAAATTGCGTTTTGCGGTTGATCGATCATTTTGCTGCGTTATCTGCCTGGGAAAGTCCGCGCTTATTCACATTCCCCTGCACCTGACCCTTAATTGCGCTAAATGTTATCTACATAGCTGTGTAATTATGATTATTTATAGAGTTTAAATTTCGTTCGTTAATTCAGCGGAAGAAACATAGTTGTCCAAGATGTTATCTGTCACCGAATATGTTATCTGCCACGGGCGCTAAATGGGTGCCATAGGGAAAATTGGACAGTCTCGCAGTCAATTTCAATGAGATTTGCGCACATTAGTCCACTTCTTTCGAGGTCAATTCTAAATATATAAGCTTTAAGTTCATTTTTTCCATTTTTTTTCCTCGGGGAAAATTCGTGCTTTGGCACGTTCTTGTCGTGCAGTGTCATTCTTCATTGACTTTATGCTGACCCGGCCTCTCGCCTCGATGCAGGATGTCGAGGAAACAACCAAGGATGGACTATGCCCCGAAGGATCTCATAAAAGTGACCAACCTGGGAAAAATACCGGAACCATTGGCAGAACAGAAGCCGCCATTGTTACTGTCAGTGTATATGCACTGCTGAGCCATTATTAAATAGTTGCTGATCATCATCCCATTTGCAGTAAAATGGACACTAACATTATGGTGATATTTCTGAAGTGATTTAGGAGGAGGCAAATGCAAATGTATGGTATGCATTATTTAAATGAAATCAGTTGTAGGTGCATAATATACTAGCAGCTTCAGTGCTTCACCAAACCAATCTTACGTAGGATTCTCAGCATTTCTGACCTCTAATTCTGATTCTTTGACCCAAATAAACCATTCAATTTTTTTATTAGCTCTTATTTGAATTACCTATGCCATTATTAGCTTCGACAGTCATACTACTATACAAACACAACAGCCTAATTTCTGCCCTATCATGGTTATACAGGAGGCCCCACAAAATTCTGTAGGATTAAATTCAAAACCTCGATTCATTGCTGAAAAAGCCGTAGAACAAATGAGGAATAAGAGCCCCGGTCCTTGCCTGCTCCTAGAGGCTGGAGATAAGTCCGCACTGTAAATATGCTGATGACTGATCCTTGCAGAATTGTATATAAGAAGAAATTTTACCTTTTAGGATATTTGGAGCCTAGGAGGTTTCTCCCCAATCTCTCCCTTTTCTTTTCTTTTCTTTTCTTTTCTTTTCTTTTTCCTTCTTTTTTCAAGCTCCGACGCCCAGTAAAATGGTGGGTAAACCCGTTTTGCTACAAGGTCCCCCCTCCGACTCCACCGTATCTGGGCCCAAAGCCTTTCGGAGATGAGTTGTGGAGCCACACAGGTCATATCGGCAGTGACCCTGTAGAAGTTTCAAGGACTGCTGCAACAGGACTCGCAACCTCTCACAGCCCTCTCTCGCCCTGGCACCAGTGGCAAAATGGAAACTCCTCCAGTTGTAAGCTGTATAGCTGACCAGGATATTATCTAAAAACCTTCCTTTGCTAACTTACGGATTATTGCTCTATCTATGGATTCCTTTCGCGCCTCGAGTAAATTTACAGCGGCATATGGAGAAGCATGTTCCTGAGGCTGATTGGGTCAAATTCACCTGCAAGATTTGCAACGTACTAGTATTTGGACGACAGGACAGCCTGTTCCGCCCCCAGAAATGCTGCTGTTTCAAGACGTTCCAGCCATCGATTGAAGCGGATGACACTTCAATAAATTGGTTAGGCTTTTCCCTAAAAGCCTTTACTTACTACAGTAACACGTTGATAAACAGCATGGCCGTGATGTGACTTCCGCGTTCGATCCCACTACCGACGTTAGCCACCTTAAGACAATCGAGGCACAGTATAGAACTGGTAGGTGTCCTCTATCTACAATGTCAGAAATGTACCAACGAGATGCTAGCCCCTGGGTGGATCTCGGCGATGATTATCTCTTGGAACAGCTGTTGGAAACGAGTGCATCCATTGGCGATTGCTTTTCCTCAGTATCTTCTATAGAGTCTATCGTCGAAAGTGAGAAGTATAAATTACCCCGAGACCCTCCATTTAAATTTCCGGTCCCAATGCCCCCAGAAGGAGACCCATGAATCGTCTTTCTGAGAAGAGTATTGTTCGTATTCTCGTTTCCAGATACACATTCCTGCTGACATTCTTCGAGACTGTTATGGTATCAATTATTATTCTGACTGTGCCTCACATCCCCACGTAGAATCGATTGAAAGCACATCTTCTGGTAAGGGAATCCTTCATCCTATGTGGAGCATTATGGGCAAGACGTTCCCCAGAAGAGATCCCCAGCAGCGACGAGTATGTTGTAATTCACAACAAAATACTCCGTGATTTGGTGGATTCTTAGTGCACTTTAACTGAAATAAATATTTCTTCAGGTTACGTTTGGCGATGGAAATATTGGCCTTCAATATGACCCTTCTTTTGGCCATAGCTTTCACTCAAGGCCGTAGGGTCGTCCACAAAACCTGTTTATATGGCGCAAATAACAATCAAGCGATGATGAATAGTTGGCTCGAAGATATCCCCGAAGCCCATCGTCAGGCGAATTCGCATGAGGGTGTCTTTTTTAACTATTAGTTTATTATCTCGTATAGGACTTCTTTTTTTGTAATCGCTTAAATTTTCTTATTTTATTCAGTAAAATGAAACCTCTCCTACCCGTGGCAATTTTTCATATTCTAGCACACAGGGAAATGTGATTGTGAACGGATTCGAAAATTTTAAGTTTTCCATCTGAATTTAAGGAAAATTAAACTTCAAGCTTAGACTGGGTTTAAATCATTTAAACTGAGTGTGATTCCATTTAGAAGGGATTAAGGGTTTAATATTTAATATTTACCTTGAATTAAATGGAAAATAAAACCCAGAGTCTCTGCTCTCATTTCCAATTCCGTACACAAGTCCTACATAAATTCTGGAAGTTCCCACGTGCTAGTATAACGTTGATGCCAAGTCGTTGGCTATACTTTACCTCCGAATATGTACACGATGTCGTTGAAAATCTCCCGGGCGAGACTGCAGATTTTGGTGTATATCAACGCAATAAAAGGAACCAGGCATCCGTTCCTCCAGCACGTTCATTACAGAGCTATACGGAGACGGGCGACCAAGCTCTGTGGGCACAGAGCAATAACAGACGCCCTCAACTGCAAGCTGAATTAGTGTCGCCACTCCCTTTCGTCCACCCATCATAACAGAAGCGGCCATACTAATTACTATTAGATGGCGGACTCTGCATCTGTAAGTCTAGTTAAACTTTGAGACCTTAAGCTGGATATAACTTGCATAGCTGCACAACGCTTGCCCAGTTTGTGGAAAACCCTTTACTCGGCATGCAAACCTACGTCGACACATGGCAAAACATAGCACTCAAAAACACATAGTTCGGTGCAATATTTGCAACAAAGCGGAATACAACCGTGATGATAGTCTTATTCGACACCAGAAACGTTGTTTTGGCCCAACAATCACCGGATTCCGCAAAGAAGGGGAACAATTAGTACCGTGGTCATTCTTCCACATAAAAGCTCTAACTGAGAGATGAATATAGGAACTGTCTGAAGATCTGAAAGAATGCGAACTCCTTCATCCACTTGGTATCGCTGAAGGTGGAAACTTTATGACTATTGGCACAAAGGGAAATGATGGTACGCCACGTTTGTTCTCGAAATTACGGCTGGGAATAAACATGGAATGTCGCAGAATATACCGTTAGCAGGACATCGCGCAATATATATCCAAATTTATCTACTATCCGATTGCCCCAAACGCTCCAGTTTAAATTGCCTCCTTCATTGCCTCCAGAAGACTATTCTCCCTTGAATCTCGAAAGTCCTTTCCGCGAAGAATATTGTCAGTGGTTACACTTGTCCCTGCGTATATCCTAATTCCATGTCAACAGTGGATTACGGGGTCCTCTATTATACCATCAATTTACCTCTGCTTCACCACGCGACATGGGATAGATCGAAAGCGCATTATCTGCTAAAAGAAGCCCTTATTGTACGGGGAGCCTCGTGTGCGAGTGGGTTCTCGATGGAATTTCGTACTTGTGAAGACTATATTATAAGGGCATTGCAGAGCAGTCTTCGAAATAAGATCCACAGAGAATTTGTAGGTTCATATTTTCCATTCACGTCTTCCCTACTGGACGCATTTTCAAGCTGAATTTAGCCAATGACAATCTCTATCTTCAATTTGAGCTCCTCACAGCTATGGCTTTCATGCAAGTTCGTGGAGCCATGGTCAAAGATGCGGTAGAGCGGAGTATTAACGATGGATACCATAGTGTGGCAATATCGGTATTATTCACGGTATTATGTGCAGGATCTTTAATCCATATTGATTTCCCAGATGCTTCGACACAGTGGATTGCTGGCACATGTTTCCAACTGGCGCAATTCTTTTGATATCTCTACCACTTCCGTTTCAAAACAAGAAATGTGGTTACAGTGGATTCAATGTGAATGTATAAAGAGGTGAGAAAAGCTTCATCCCTAGCCCCGAATTGGATTGAGTGAACACCTACCCTTGTAGGACCACTCTCCATCTTTACCTTCTTGATGCTTTAAGACCTGCCTTCTCAGGTCTTCCACCGTGCCTTTCCGTCCAAGAATCCGATGAGCTCGAATTATATCTTCCAGCAGATCAGGTACTTTGGGCAGCATCTTCGGCAGAGGAGTGGTTGGTTCTCGCTCAAACGTTACCGATAGCAGCGATAGTAGGAATTCCTTTACGGTACACCGTAAACGGGTTTTATGAGGGACGCCAACCGATGCCCGAATTCGACAGTTACTCATGCTTTTTTATCGTCCATTGTTTGCTCAAAGCCATCTATGAATCCTCAGCCGCCTCCGAGTACGATCAGTATCGTTACAAGATCAAGAAAGCGCTTGAGAATTGGTGTCAACACCGTCTTGTTATTCGCCAACCTTCCTTTCACTTTTATGCAATCAAATTTGCGTGGGTTGAGACATTGATCTACAGACTCTCTGTTTTAATCCACACCGACTCTCGACGGGGAATAGATAAAAACCATACTTCGATGGCAGGTTGGATTGAAGACATGCCTGATTTTTTGGAAGGTGGTATGAGACTGAACCTTTAGGAAGGTAGAGTCGTTGCACGTTTAATCTCCTTGTCCGATTATATTGTCGCCTGTAAGTATGTATCCAGTAAACTCAATCGGCAGATGTTTGTAATGGGGAAAATTTTGTTGAGATAAGCGTGTCTCTGTCACATACCCGGGAGTAGCAGTGGATCCTCGCAATCGCGGAGGGATTTCGAGATACAGTGGTCAGTGTCTATATACATGTGTATGCTCCGAATGGAGGAATAGTTTTAGGGAAAAACCAAAAGGGAGGTTTTTTTTACCGCCGATCCAGGCATAGGACGGCTATGCCGAAATGGATCTGCGCAGACGGGGATTACTTATCTTGTGCCATTGCTCGAATTACAACAGATCTCCGGTCTTCTGGGTATCCGGTTGTGGACGCGTTATGGACCCACATGGGCGCTCCGAGAATCCGTCGACGACACGCCCAAACGACCTGAAGCTTCCAAGATTCAGATGGAGCTTGTGTCCCCGAACGACCACCCGGATACTTCGAGGACAGTCCTGCTTAGCAAAGCGTTTGGCTGCGTCCACTGAATACAGTCAGCATATTTTAACCTGCACTTGTTTCTTCTTTCCTGGCCGTCAAAGGTCGCGAAGAAACGTAGGGGGACACTCTACGTTCATAGCAGATGTATATGGTCTACAACTGAGGAGTAATATAATGAAGGGGAGGAGGACAGGAAGTGAAGAAAATTGTTATCCGAGGTAAGGCACAATGTGCCTCCATTACTAAGCAGAAGTCCTTCTGAACGGTTCGGGGGCATTCCCTCGAATCAGTTGGAGCAACGGTTCAGAGGGACTTCGACATTTGTGCATGTACCTGGTTGGGTGAGCGGTTTCGTCTGTTTGTCACCAGGATTCGGAGGAGGTTTGTTACTGGCCTAATAAATCTAACTGCTTACGAGTTACGGATAAAAGTTGTGGGCGCGTCATCACGACCGTCCTCTTTACTTCGAGATAATAACAATGGAAGAAGCTTCGCTCGTACGTCGCGTGCAATGCTTCGATTAGTGGTTACCTTAACTTAATATACTTCAATAACAGCGAAATACATGTACGATTTGCCAAAAATCGTTTACGAGACATCCAAACCTACTCCGCCACATGGAAACCCATGCGACTCACAGACCCAAATTTCGTTGCAATGTTTGCAATGTTATGGAGTTTACGCGCGAAGATAGTGTTGTTCGACACCAAAGAAGATGTGTTATCAAGACAGGAAAGAAAATATTCGCTGAAGGGAAATCATCGGTAATTCCTTTTATCAGACTCGTCTCTCTGTCCTCCTACCAATCCTACGGATAGACAGAGCTAGAAAATCATCAAGATGATATTGGGATAGTCTTACTTGATGCCATAGATGATTCCGATGCTCTAGTAGCCGTTGCTCTCAAAGATAAAAAGGGTACGACTTTGCTACTATTACCATCCATGTAACAATTGAAATATTAAAGAGGCTTTAGGTACTCTCAGCGAGTACGATATATCAAACCTATTCTTCTCAAAGAATGGTGTAATGCCCGAATTCTTTAATACCATGTCTTCAACAGTCTTAGGGTCTGCTGCAGACCTATATCAACCGCTGCCCACGTTTCAATTACCGCAAGCCAAATTTCAGTTATACTCCTCATTGCTACCTCAAGATGATACACCATTGAACCTAGATTCGCCTTTTCGGGAAGAATATTGTTGGTTTCTTCTTATTAATTCCTACTATATTTCTGACACGCTGTCGTAGACGACTCTGGGATCCGCTATTACGCTCGAAATTTCCCTCTTTTGCATCTTATCATATGGAATAGATCAACTGCGCACCCTCTATTGAAGGAAGCACTCATTATGCGTGGTGCATCTTCTCCAACACGGTCGGCTGCCGACCTCCGTATGGGTGATGAATATGTTCTCAGAGCGTTGCGAAGTGGTCTGCGGGATAAGATATTCCGAGAATTTGTAGGTTCATATTTGTACCAGGATTTTACTCCAGCTTATCACTTCTGAAGATATCTTCAGCAAGTGGGGACCTCCACCTCCAGGCTGAGCTTCTTTTAGCCATGGTCCTCATCCAAAGCGGGGGCTGTCTCAACAAAAGTGCGATAGAACGAAGCGTCACCGACGGATATCACTCTCTGACGATATCGGTATTTATCATCTGTGTCTAATACGCTCATTTTTCCTTTACATATCGACATATCCTCAGATGCTCCGCGAAAGCGGATTACCAGCAGATCTTGCCCAATGGCGCTCATCTGTCAACATATCTGAGAATTTTATTCCAAGTCTTGAAATGTGGCAACAATGGGTTCGCTATGAAGGTATCAAAAGGTATAATCCCTTCCGTTTATCCTGTGCGACCTCCGACCGAAACTGATCGATTCGGCAGATTTATGCTTTTGCTTTACCTCCTTGATGCTCTACGACCGTCGTTCTCCGGGCTTCCGCCTTGTCTCCTAGATCGAGAAGTAGATGAATTGGAGTTCTATCTGCCTGCCGATGAAGCGCTCTGGGCAGCAACATCATACCACGAGTGGCTGTCTCTAGTCAAGTTGAAGCCAAAACGCTCAGTGTTAGGAACGCCCCTACGGTGGGCGGTACAATCATTTTATGAAGGGACTCAACCTCTCCCAGAATTCAATCATTTCTCGAGCTTCGTTATTATTAATTGCTTGCTAAAGGCCATATACGAGAGCTTCGTTGCTTCGGAGCACGACCAGCACCGGTACGGGATCAAGCAGGCTCTCGAGACATGGTGCCGGGAACGGCTTAACATTCCACAAAGTTTGCGTATTTTCGATTCGGGCAAGTTCACTTGGGTGGGAATGTTGGTTTATAGACTCTCGGCGTTCATCCACGATGACACCTCCAGTATATTGTATCAGTCGGAGAAGAATTTCCAGATGATGGCTGCTTGGGTCGAGGAAATCCCCGACGTCATCGCTGGGGGTATGAGAATGAATCTTTAATGTGTACATCCCGTATTTCATTTGTATACTATTTTTGTATTTTGAACTTACAGACATATACGGTGTTACATAGGTACCAGCTTAAGACTTTGACATTTCGGATCATGCAATTCAGTTTTCATATTTGGATTTCAGGTTTGGGCTTGGATTCAGAAGGTTCTCACTATATGTACATATAGGGTATTTCTTTCCTTTAGTATACTCACTCCTCTATATAACAATTGGCATTAATATTCCTTTTTTTTCACTA
>Ga0157379_10001291_pt1 | contig 20404 bp, 15 predicted proteins | sample S25metaG_FD_121802 | JGI IMG/M metagenome (GOLD analysis project Ga0157379, IMG submission 121802) | Switchgrass rhizosphere microbial communities from Kellogg Biological Station, Michigan, USA - S2-5 metaG | ecosystem: Host-associated > Plants > Roots > Rhizosphere > Soil | place: USA... | reverse complement strand
GGCCAGCGCGCTGGCCGGGTCGGTGGTGTTCTACGTGGTGGCCTCGCCGGGGGCGACCGCGCTGGGCGCGTCCGGGGCGATCTTCGGCCTGTTCGGGGCGTGGTTCGTGGTGGCCAGGCGGCTGCGCGCGGACAGCAGGCAGGTCATCATGCTGATCGGGATCAACCTGGTGATCTCGTTAGTGGTCCCGCACATCGCCTGGCAGGCGCACGTCGGCGGCCTGGTCGCCGGGGCGGCGCTGACCGCGGCGTTCGTGTACGCCCCACGGGACAAGGCGCAGCTGCGGATGCTGATCCAGGTGGGCGCGACAGCCCTGCTGGCGCTGATCCTGGTCGCCGCCGTAGTGGTGCGTGACCATCACCTGGCCGCGGCGGCCGCGCTCTACAGCCAGATCGGCTAGGCCGTGCCCCGGTTCTGGCCCGGCACGCTTGCGCGGTGCGGGCTAGAACCGGGCTAACGCCACTTGGTGGCCAGGGCGACGCCGACGATGATGAACACGAAGCCGATCACCAGGTTCCACGCCCCGGCCCAGGACTGCAGCGGGTTGGTGCCGCCAGTGACGTAGTACAGGGAGATCCAGACCAGCCCCAGCAGCAGGGACGCCAGCATGGTCGGCACCAGCCACCGCGGGCTGACCTGTGCCTTGGCTGATCTTTTCGGCGGCGTGTAGACCGCCTTGCTTCGCACACGGGACTTGGGCACGGTCGTCTCCTGGTCTATCTGGTCGGTTCTAGGTCGTCAGCCGGAGGTGCTGCGAGGACGAGGGCGACGGCGAGGCGCTGTTGCCCTGGCCGTCTGGCGTCGATGGGCTCGGTGACGGGGACTCCGTCGGCGTCGACGGAGTCGGCGACGGGCTGGGCGTCTCGGACCCGGTCACCTTCAGTGTCACCTGGGTCTGCGGCGGCACGGTGGAGCCCGCCCCCGGGGACTGCGACAGCACGACGCCCGGGGGGACACCGGGCTGCGTGACCGTCTCGATCGTGTAGGTCAGGCCGGCCTGGCTGAGCGTGCTGGTTGCGTCGGTGACCGACTCGCCGACCACGCTGGGCACCTTGACCGCGCCGCCGGACACGGTCAGGTCGACCGAGGTGCCCGGCTTGGCCTGGCTGCCGCCGCCCGGCGACTGCCGGAGGACCGTGCCGGCCGGCGCGGTCGAGTTGCTGTCCGTAGTGATTTTGCCGACGTTGAACCCGGCCTGGGACAGCGCCTGCTCGGCGTCCTGTTCCGATTTGCCGACCACGCTCGGCACCTGTTTCTGGGGCGGGCCGGTGGACACATACAGGGTGACCTTGCTGTTAGGCGGCACCAGCGTGCCTTCCGCCGGGCTGGCCTTGATGACATGGCCTGCCTTGATCGTCTCGTCGGCTTGCTTGATCTCGGGGCCGACAAGCAGCTTGGCCTCCACGATCAGATTCTCGGCCTTGGTCACGGTTTTGCCGGTCACGGAAGGCACCGAGATCGAGCCGCCATGGCTGGACACGTAGTTGAACACGTAGAAACCGCCGCCCAGGACAAGGGCGGCGACCAGCGCGATGATGGCCCACATCCACCCACGGCGGCGGCCCTCACCGTCGGGCGGCTGGTCCTCAGGGCCGTACCGGTAGGCCGGGATCGCGCTGGTCGGGCCGGGCGGCATCATGCCCGGGGCCATCGCCCTGGTGCCCTGGTACATGTCCGCGCGGGTCGGCGCGGCGATCGGCATCCCGGACAGCGCCCGCTGGATGTCCTGGTGCATCTCGGCCGCGGACTGATACCGGTCGCCCGGGTCCTTGGCCATCGCCGTGAGCACGATGGCGTCCGCCCAGCCGGGGATCTCCGGGTCCACCCGGGACGGCGGGATCGGGTTCTCCCGCACATGCTGGTAGGCGATGGCCACCGGCGAGTCGCCGGTGAACGGCGGCCGGCCGGTCAGCAGCTCGTACAGCAGGCAGCCGGTGGAGTACAGGTCGCTACGGGCGTCCACCCGCTCGCCCCGGGCCTGCTCCGGCGACAGGTACTGTGCGGTGCCAATGACCTGGGCGGTCTGCGTCATCGTGGCCTGCGCGTCGCTGACCGCGCGGGCGATGCCGAAGTCCATCACCTTGACGTCGCCGGCCCGGGTCAGCATCACGTTGCCGGGCTTGATGTCGCGATGCACGATCCCGTTGCGGTGGCTGTACTCCAGCGCGCGCAGCGTCCCGTCGGTGATCTCCATGGCCCGCTCGGGGAGCAGCCGCCGGTCCTCGCGCAGCAGGTCCCGCAGGGTCCGGCCGTCAACGTACTCCATCACGATGTAGGGCACCGGGGACGGCCCGGCCATGTCCTCGCCGGTGTCGTAGACCGCGACGATCGACGGGTGGTTCAGCGACGCCGCGGACTGCGCCTCGCGCCGGAACCGGGCCTGGAACGTCTGGTCCCTGGCAAGATCCTCGCGGAGGGTCTTGACCGCGACGATGCGGTCCAGGCGCAGGTCGCGGGCCCGGTACACCTCGGCCATGCCGCCGCGCCCGACGACGCCGTCGAGCTCGTAGCGGCCGCCGAGCAGCCTGGGCTGGGTCATGTCTCGCACTGGAAGCTACCGTCCTGCGTCGTCGCTGCACCGGGGCGGCGCCTCCGGCCCGGTCCTGGGTACTGCCCGCCGCGTCCGGCGGCAAGCGGGTGGCGGGCGGTCACGGGAGCATCCCCTTTTCCCTGAGGTACTCCTGGATGACCTTCACCGCGATGGGTGCCGCCGCGTCCGCGCCGAAACCACCGCCCTTCACGATGACGCCGACAGCTATCACCGGGTTGCTGGCCGGCGCGAAACAGGTGAACACCGCGTCGTCCAGATTGGTGTTGTTGATGCCGTTCTGCGCCGTACCAGTCTTGCCGGCGATCTCCACCCCGGCCACGTTCTGGTTGGCCGTGGCGTACGCGGTGCCGGCCGGGTTGTTCGTGACCGAGACCATCATCTGGGTCAGCTGGCTGGCCACGGTCGGGCTGATCGGGCTCCCGAGCTCCTGCGGCGTGGTGGTCAGCACCGGGCTGAGGTCCGGTGCCTGCACCTCCTTGACGAGATACGGCTTCATCATCGTGCCGCCGTTGGCGATGGTCGCGGCGATCATGGCCTCTTGCAGCGGGGTCACCCGGTCGCTGAACTGGCCGATGGCCTGGTAGGCGGTGAACGCCGGATCGGTAACCGGCGGGAAGACGCTCGGGGTCACCGGCAGCGGAATGGTCAGCTTGCTGTTGTTGAAGCCGAACTTGTTCGCGTAGTCGTGCAGCACCGGCCCGGTCACCTTCTGGCCGAGCAGGCCGAAGGCGGTGTTGCAGGACAGCGTGAAGGCAAAGATCAGCTGCGGGTGGCCGTCACCGCAGGCCTCTCCGCCGTCGTTGATCAGCGCCTTGCTGCCCAGCTTGAGCTGCGTGGGAGCGGGCACCGTGGACTGCGGGCCGGCCACCTTGCCTTGCGACAGCGCGGCCGAGCTGGTGATCACCTTGAACGAGGACCCCGGCGGGTAGGTGAGCTGGGTCGTGTGGTTCAGCAGCGGGTGGCCGGGCGCCAGCTGGAGGGCCTTGTCGACCCGCTCCAGTTTCTTGCCGGTGAGCGTGACGTACTTGTTCGGGTCGAACGACGGGAACGAGGCCATGGCCAGGATCGCGCCCGTCTTCGGGTCGAGGGCGACTACCCCGGACTCCCGGCCCTCCGCCTTCAGCGCCGCGTACGCCGCCTGCTGGACGCCGGGGACGACCGTGGTGTAGACCGTGCCGCCCTGCCGGGAATGGCCGGTGACCAGGCTGACCAGGTTATGCACCGTGAGCTTCGGGTCGGTGCCGGACAGCATGGAGTTCTCGGCTTCCTCCAGCCCGGTCCGCCCGAAGGGCTCGGAGTAGCCCGTGATCGGCGCGTAGACCTCAGGGTCCGGGTAGTACCGCTGGTAGTTCCCGCTGTTCCCCTTGACCAGATGGGACGCCGCGATGGTCTTCGACCCGGCCTTGATCGACCCGCGCTGGTACTTGAACTGCTGGTTGAAGACCCGGACGTTGCCCTTGGCGTCGGCCAGGCTGGTCGTGCGGAAGGCCTGCACGTAGTTGACGTTGACGAGGAGCAGGACGAACATCCCCAGGCAGGCCAGGGACAGCCGGAGCAGGGCGCGGTTCATCCGCTCACCCGCACGATCTGGGTCATGCCCTCGTCCTGGATCGGCTGCGGCGCGGGCCGCCGCGCGGTATCGCTGACCCGCATCAGCAGGCCGATCAGCGCCCAGCTTGACACCAGCGACGAGCCTCCCTGGGACATGAACGGGGTGGTGATGCCGGTCAGCGGGATCAGGCCGGTCACCCCGCCGACGATCACGAAGACCTGCAGGGCCAGCACGAACGACAGGCCGCCGGCCAGCAGCTTGGCGAACGGGTCACGGACCCCGACCGCGGCGCGGAGCCCGCGCTGCACGATCAGCGCGAAGATGATCAGGATCGCCATCAGGCCGGTCAGCCCGAGTTCCTCGCCGAACGCGGAGATGATGAAGTCGCTCTGGGCCAGCGGCGTGAAGTACGGCTGGCCGTGGCCGAGCCCGCTGCCCAGGATCCCGCCGTAGGCCATCCCCTCCAGGCCCTGCACCAGCTGGTAGGCCGAGTGGGTGGCGTTGTTCCCGGCGAACGGGTGCAGCCAGATGTCGAACCGCTCGGTGACGTGGCTGGACAGCTTGCTGGCCGCGTACGCGCCGGCCAGGAACAGCCCGACGCCGATCAGCAGCCACGAGGTCCGCTGGGTGGCGATGTAGATCATCGACACGAACAGGCCGAAGAAGATCGCCGACGTGCCGATGTCGGTCTCGAAGATCAGGATGAGCAGGCTGGCGACCCAGCAGATCAGCACCGGGCCCAGGTCGCGGGCCCGGGGCAGGTCGATGCCCAGCACCCGCTTGCCCGCCAGGGCGAGAACGTCCCGCTTGGCGACGAGGTAGCCGGCGAAGAACACGGCCAGCGCGAGCTTGGCGAACTCACCGGGCTGGATGGAGAACCCGCCCACGGTGATCCACACCTTGGCGCCCTGGATCTCGCTCAGGCTGGCGGGCAGCAGCGCCGGGATCATCAGCAGCACCAGGCCCGCCGCGCCCAGCGTGTAGGTGTAGCGCTGGAGCACCCGGGTCTCCCGGACCAGCAGCAGCACCGCCACGAAGGCGGCGATCCCGATCGCGCTCCAGATCACCTGGTAGAACACGGTGGTGGAGCTGATAGTGGAGATCCTGACGCCGGGGTTGCCGTGCCGGCCGGACTGCTGCAGCCGGTAGATCATCACGATGCCCAGGCCGTTCAGCAGGGCGGCCAGCGGCAGCAGCAGCGGGTCGGCCCACGGGGCCAGGCGGCGCACGGCGAAGTGGGCGGCCAGCATCAGCGCGGCGAAGGCCACGCCGTACCCGGCGATCCCGGCGGGCAGCCTGCCGTTCAGCCCGAGGCCGGTGGCGGCGTACGCGGCCAGGACCACGCCGATCGCGAAGATCAGCATGAGCAGCTCGGTCTGCCGCCGCCCGGGGGGCAGCGGGATCGGGCGGGGCACCGCCGGCCCTACCGGGCCGGTCGGCGTCGGCCTGGCCTGCCCCACCGGGCCGGTCGGCGTCGGGCCAGCGTTCGGCTGAGCAGCGGTCACCCGGAGCCGCCCGACGGCGAGCAGTACGACGGGATGACCGGCTTGGGCGGGTACGGGGGCGTGACCTTCCTGCGGACCTTCTTGCCGTTGACCCTCTTGGTCACGAAGTGCGGCTTGGGCTTGTGCGCGACCCAGTCGGCCAGGCTGGCGTTGGCCTGCTGGCAGGTGTAGTCGTGCCGGATGCCGGTCACCACCGACTCGGCCTTGGTCAGGTTGCTGGGCGGGATCGAGGCGTCGACCACCTGCTGCCGGTCGTTGGCCACGACATGGTCCAGCGGGATGCCGGTCTTGCGGTACACGCTCGACAGGCTGATGCCGATGATCTTTTCGTTGATCCCGCGGAAGATCACGACCTGCTGGCCGTCGGTGCCCACGTAGTACTGGCCCTGGATGTACCGCCAGCCGAGGAAGCCGCCCCCGCCGATCAGCAGCAGCAGGAGGACCAGCAGGAACGAGACCACCGGCCAGCGCCGCCGCGGGTAGCGGGTCTCGACGGGCTCCTCATCGGCCAGGATCGGGCCGTTCGCGGCCGGGAAGTCCCTGGTGGGCGGGCCGGAGTCGGGTGCCCGGTGGGCGCCGCCCGGGGCCTGGCCTGGCCCGCCGCCGGGCGGCAGGGTGCGGCCCGGGATCGTGGCCCGCGGGACAGTGACCGCGCCGCCCGCCCCGGCTGCCGCCGCGGCGGCAGCCACGTCGCCGGCCGGCGGCAGGGTGCTGCCCGGGATCGTGCTGCCCTGGCCGGGGCTGCCCGCGGGGACCGGTGCTCCCGGCATAGTGCCGATCACCGTGTGCGAGTGGACCTGGGTGAGCTGATGGGCGCGGCCGGCCGGGCTGTCGGTGCGCAGCGGCGGGCGGCCGTCGGTGTTCGACGCTGCGCCGACCACAACTGGCGTCCGGCTCGGCGGGACCGGCCCGGTGTCGGTGTCCACCACGTCGGCCACGATGCAGGTGATGTTGTCCGGGCCGCCGCTGCGGATGGCCAGCTCGATCAGCTGCATGACCGCGTCGTCCGGGTCCGTGACGGTCTGCAGCGTCTTGTGCAGGGTCTGGTCGGTGACCACGTCGGACAGGCCGTCGGAGCACAGCAGGTAGCGGTCGCCGAACCGGGCCTCGCGGATCGACAGGTCGGGGTCGGCCTCGGTCCGGCCGTCGAGCGCGCGCAGCAGGAGGGAGCGCTGCGGGTGGCTGGCGGCCGCCTGCGGGGTCAGCCGGCCCTCGTCGACCAGCGACTGGACCAGCGTGTGGTCCCTGGTGATCTGGAACAGCTCGCCGTCCCGCAGCATGTAGGCGCGGGAGTCGCCGATGTGGCACAGCGCCACGTGGCTGCCCTGCCAGAGCATCGCGGTCAGCGTGGTGCCCATGCCCTCGACCGACGGGTCGGCCACGCTCATCTCGTGCAGCGTGATGTTCGCCTCGGCGACCGCCTCGGCCAGCGGGTCGAGCAGGTCGCCGGCGGGCTCGTGGTCCAGGGTGGCCAGCGCGGAAATGGCGACCGCGCTGGCGACCTCGCCTGCCGCATGCCCGCCCATCCCGTCGGCAATGGCCAGCAGGCAGGGGCCCGCGTAGGCGGAGTCCTCGTTGCCTTCACGGAGGAGCCCGACGTCGGAGCGGACCGCATAGCGGAGTGCAAGTGTCATCTGCGCAGTTCCAGAACAGTCTTGCCGATCCGGATCGGCACCCCGACCGGTACTGCGACCGGCTGCGTCACCTTCTGGCGGTCCAGGTACGTGCCATTCGTCGAGCCGAGATCCTCCACTATCCACTGGCCGTCCTGCGGGAACAACCGGGCATGCCGGGTGGAAGCGTAGTCATCGGTGAGCACAAGCGTGGCGTCATTGGCCCGGCCGATGGTGATCTGCTGGCCGTCCAGCGGGATGGTCGTTCCGGACAGATCGCCGGCCGTCACCACAAGCTGCTGCGGGGGCCGGCCGCGCGGCGGCCGGCCGGGCTTGGCGGCCCGGGCTTGGGGAGCCTGCCGGGGCCGTGGCGCCCTGGCCGCCTTGCGGGCCTGCCGGCGGCTGGTGCCGGCCGACCCGAACAGGTCCGTCCGCACCACGCCCACGGCGGCGATCACGAACAGCCAGAGGACAGCCAGGAACGCCAGACGGATCAGTGTCAGGGTCAGGGCGCTCATCTGGTCATAGTCCTTGGTGGCCGGGTGCTGCCGGGTCCGCGGCTCGCGTATTCAGGTCAGTAGCTGTCGCCGTCCCGGCGGAACACCAGCGTGGTCCGGCCGAGGGTGACGCGCGTCCCGTCGGTCAGCGAGATGCGCCGGACCGGCTGGCCGTTCACGAAGGTGCCGTTGGTGGATCCCAGGTCGACCAGGACCACCTCGCCGTCCTCCACCCTCAGCTCGGCGTGGTGCCGGGACACCCCTGGGTCGACCAGGCGCAGATCGCAGTCGGTGCCGCGGCCCAGGATAGTCAGTGGAGCGCTTAGCTCGTACGTGCGCTGCGTGCCGGCCGGCCCTTGCTCGGGTCCTGACACCAGCAGCCGGGGCGCGCCGTGGAAGCTTCCCGGCGGATGCGGCAGGTCACTGGCGGGGCGCCGGATCTCACCGTCCTCGACGGTGGTGCCGCGGATCACACCGGAGCGGATCCGGAAGGTGCCCGTGGTCAGGTCCCTGACTCCCTCGAACCGCATCCGCACCGGCCCGACGAAGGAGTAGCCCTGTTCCCTGGCGTGCTCCCGGGCCAGCGTGGCCAGTTCGATCCCCAGGCTGTCGGCGTAGACGTCCAGCCGCTGGAAATCGGTGTCGGCCAGTTCGACGACGAAGTCGTTGGGCACCAGCGTCCGGCCCTGGGCCACGATGGCGGCGCGGTCGTCCATTTCCCGCTGGACGGCACTGGCGATCTCCACTGGCTGGAGCTCGGACTTGAACGCGCGCGCGAAGGCACCCTCTACCATCCCCTCGAGCCGGTGCTCGAAGCGTTGCAGAACTCCCACAGGGGGCACCTCCCTTCCGTGCTTGCCTCCGATCGTATCGGCGGCGTAGACCCGCTTGAGGACGTGCTAACCTGACTGCCGCACCCCGGGCGGGTGGCGGAACGGCAGACGCGCACGGTTCAGGTCCGTGTGTCCGAAAGGACGTGAGGGTTCAAATCCCTCCTCGCCCACGAGCCGGCTCTCGTTGCTTGGCGGCCTCCAGCCGCCTGCGCCGAGGGCCGCAGTACTTTCCCTGGGGCCAGAGCCCCGGGACCCCCACGGCGCGGGTTGCCGTTCGTTGTCCGGGTACGCGTCGTAAGCCCCAGGTGCAGGTTGCGGTTCGATGACATCGGCCAGCTTATGTGGCCGGGGGCGTGCTGTCAGCCGGGCTGCTGACCTGGGCGGATACGACTTGCCCTGGCCGGGCAGAATGAGACTGTGCCGGAACTTCCCGAGGTAGAAGCCCTGGCCGCGGACCTGCGGAAGCGGGCCGTGGGCCGGGTCATCGAACGTGCCGACGTGGCCGAGATCGCGGTGCTGAAGACCTACGACCCGCCGCTGAGCGCGCTGTCCGGGGCGGCCGTCACGGGCACCGGCCGGTACGGGAAATTCCTCGACCTGGTCACGGAACCGGCCGGCGGCGGGCCGCCGCTGCACCTGATCACCCATCTGGCCCGGGCGGGCTGGCTGCGCTGGCGGGAGAGCCAGCCCGCGGCGCCGCCCCGGCCCGGGCGCGGCCCGCTGGCCTTCCGGGTCCGGTTCACCGACGAGTCCGGCTTCGACCTCACCGAGCAGGGCACCCGCAAACGGCTGGCGGTGTACCTGGTCACCGACCCGGCCCTGGTGCCGGGGATCGCCTCGCTCGGGCCCGACCCGCTGAGCCCGGAGTTCACCCCGCAGGTGCTGGCCGGGATCCTGGCGGGCCGCCGCACCCAGATCAAGGGCGTGCTGCGGGACCAGAAGATCATCGCCGGGATCGGCAACGCGTACTCCGACGAGGTGCTGCACGCGGCCAGGATGTCGCCGTTCCGGCTGGCCGCCAGCCTGTCCGAGGAGGAAGTGGCGGCCCTGCACACGGTCATCGTCAGCACGCTGACCGACGCGGTCAGCCGGTCCGAGGGACTGGCCGCCAGCGACCTGAAGGCGGAGAAGAAGGCCGGGCTTGCGGTGCACGGCCGGGCCGGGCAGCCGTGCCCGGTCTGCGGCGACACGGTCCGCGAGGTGTCCTTCGCCGATTCGGCCCTGCAGTACTGCCCCACCTGCCAGACCGGCGGCAAGCCGCTGGCCGACCGGCGGATGTCCCGGCTCCTGAAGTAGGCACGGGCCAGGCAAGCACGGTTCGGGCAAGCACGGGCCCCGCCCGCGCACGGCGAAGCGGCCCGGGCCGCAGCAGGGAGTGGTTGCTGCGGACCGGGCCGCCCGGTGGCCGGTCCGGCCCCGGTTCGCGAGGGCCGGACCGGGCCTGGCCAGCCCCGGCCCGCGGTCTGCCCACCGCGGGCCGGCGCGGCCGGTCAGTGGAAGATCTGGCCCACCTTGTTCCAGCGCAGCACCCCGCAGCCGATCTGGTTGAACTTGGCGTCGATGTGCTTGCCCAGGAAGGTGCCGGTGACGGTGGCCGTCTGCTTGCCCGTCACGATCATCGGGCACTCCTGGTGAGCCTTGATCGTCGCGAACGGGTCCTTCGCCTTGAGCAGCTGGGCGCAGGCCGCTGCGGCATCCGGATGGCCCGCCCCGGTCGCCCCGGTCGGCTTGCAGGTCAGCGTCCAGGTGCGGGGCGTGGCGTTCGGCCCTGACTTCACCGAGATGGTGAGGTGCACCTTGGCGTGGCTGATCTTGGTGCCGGGCGCGGAGCTGCCCGCGCCGGCGTGCACACTGCCGCACGCAGCCACCACGGCGGCGCAGGCCACAGCAGCAAGAGTGGACCGCACCAGGGTCGCGGTCCGGAGCAGGTTGGTGTTCATGCCCGTTGGACGTGACGGGGGCCCAGCCGGTTCCGCCGGTTTGCAAAACCCGGTCCGGCGGCGGGAAATCGGCTCAGGCTAAGTTCAGCACCGTGGATAACACCAGCTCAGGCACGTCCGGCACAGCCGGTTACCGGTCGTATTCCTACCTGGAGCCCGGCGACGACTACGAGGTCTTCGACCTGGCCGACGAACTCGGCCGGGTGCCGGAGCACCCGCCCGCCCTCACCGCGGACCAGGCGGAGCGCACCGCCGCGCTGCTGGCCAGCAGCATGGTGATCAGCCTGCACGACCACCCGGTGGTGCTGCCCAGGGACATCACCCAGGTCCGCGACTACATCAGGACCGGCCGCCAGCACACCGGCTTCGCCGGGCTGGCCGCGTCCGGGCTGACCGCGGTGTTCGACAACATGATGGACGGCACCGGGTGCGTGACCAGCAAGTCCGCGTGGAAATGGGACGAGACCGTGGGCGACATCGGGATGCGCCTGTGCGACCTGGCCCACCAGGACTACGTCACCGTCGGCCGGACCCTGGCCGATCTGGCCGCGGCCAAGCGGACCGGCCGGGTCGCGATCGTGCTCGGCCTGGAGGCGGCCACCCCGATCGAGAACGAGCTGGACCGGCTGGACATCCTTTACGGGCTGGGCATCCGGCAGATCGGCATCGCCTACTCAGAGTCCAACGGGCTCGGCGGCGGCCTGAAGGAGCCGGGCGACGGCGGGCTGACCACCTTCGGCCGCAAGGCGGTGCGCCGGATGAACCAGCTGGGCCTGGCCATCGACGTGTCCCACTCCGGCGACCGGACCTGCCTGGACACCTTCGAGGTGTCGGACAAGCCGGTGTTCATCACGCACGCGGGCGCCCGGCAGGTGTGGCCCACCCCGCGGATGAAGCCGGACGACGTGCTGCGGGCCTGCGCCGCGGGCGGCGGGGTGATCGGCATCGAGGCGGCGCCGCACACCACGCTCTCCCCGGCTCACCCCGAGCACTCGATCGACTCGGTCATGGACCACTTCGAGTACTGCGCGGAACTGCTCGGCATCGAGCACGTGGCGTTCGGCCCGGACACGTTCTACGGCGATCACGTCGGCTTTCACGGCGTGTTCGCGCAGCAGCTGGGGATGGGCGCCTGGTCCGCCCCGCCGCATCCCAAAGTCGGCTACGTGGCGGGGATGGAGAACCCCACCGAGAATTTCCGCAACATCGTCGGCTGGCTGGTGGCGCACGGCTACTCGGACGCCGATATAACCGCCGTTATCGGCGGGAACATCCTCCGGGTGCTGCGCGAGGTCTGGTGAGTGCGGCCCGGCCCCCGGCGGGTGGTGCGATTATGAGGCCGTGGGCCTGAGATTCGGAGGTGGCGGACCAGCCCCGGGCACCGCGCCCGCGCGGGCGGTGCTGGCCTCTGCGGCCGACCCGATCATGGCCTTCGGCACCGACCGGACCACGGTGGCCTGGAACCCGGCGGCTGAGCGGGTCTTCGGCTGGACCGCCGCCGAGGTCCTCGGCCAGCCGCCGCCGATCATCCCGGCCGAGCTCCAGGCCGAGCACAACGCGGTGCTCGAGCGGGTCCGCGACGGCGGCCAGATCTCGTTCGCCACCCGTCGGATCCGCAAGGACGGCGGCGTGCTCGACCTGCGTATCGACGCCAGCCCACTGCTGGACGGCGGCAGGCTGGCCGGCTGGGTGAACGTGTGCCACACCTCCGGCGGGGACGACGCGGCCCGGCACTACATGGCCGAGCGGGCCCGTGTGGTGCGCCGCCTCGGCGACGTCGTCGCGGACATGAACGCCCAGCTCAAGCTGGAGGCGGTGCTGGACAGGATCGCGGCCAGCCTGCGCGAGCTGACCCGGGCCGACGCGGGCGGGTTCGTGCTCATCGACGGCGACCGGCTGCGCCTGGTCAGCCTGGACGGGCTGCCGCCCGGACTGCGCGGCCGCACCGCCGACCTGGACAGCAGCATGGTCGGCGAGCTGATGCGATCCGGCAAGACCGTCATGCTGGCCACCGCGGAGACCGGCGGCTTCGACGACCTGATCTGGTCCGCGCTGCCCGGCCTGCACACGATCACGCTCAGCCTGTCGCACGTGGCCGGCCGGCCGTACGGCGCGCTGTACGCCCTGTACAGCCGGCGCCAGGTCGGGCACATCGAGCTGGAGCTGCTCGAGCTGCTGGCCGGGCACGCCAGCGTGGCGCTGTCGAACGTGACCGCGTTCGAGGAGGTGCTCCAGCAGCGCGCGCACGAGCGGGCGGTCATCGACGCCAGCGCGGACGGTATCGCGGTGCTGGACGAGAGCGGCCTGGTCCGGCAGTGGAACCCGGCCGCGCACCGGCTGACCGGACTGCCCGCGGCGCAGGCGGCCGGCCAGCCGCTGCCGTTCCCGGTGCCCGAGCCGGGCGCCAAGCTGAACTGCAAGCTGGCGAACGGCCGCTGGCTCGAGGTGCTGTGCACGGGCCTTGACGGCCGGGCCGACAAAGTCGTCGACTTCCGGGACGTGACCGCGGCCAAGGAGCTGGAGGAGGCCAAGGACCTGTTCCTGGCGACGGCCAGCCATGAGCTGCGCACCCCGATCACCGTGGTGCACGGCTTCGCCAGCACGCTGGCCAGCCGGTGGGACAGCCTGACCGACGCGGACCGGCGCAGCGCCGTGCAGACGATCGCCGACCGGGCCGGCTCGCTCGGCCGCCTGGTGGAGCAGCTGCTGCTCGGCTCCCGGGCGGGCGAAGGCCAGCTGTCGGTCAGCAACGGCCCGTTCGACCTGGCCGCCCTGCTCGGCGCCGCGGTGTCCGCGTTCGGCCAGCTGTCCAGCCAGCACAGCCTGACGGCCGACATCCCGGACGGGCTGCCCGCCGCTTACGGGGACCCGATGGCCACCGACTCGATCGTCGGCCAGCTGCTGGAGAACGCGTTCAAGTACTCGCCGGACGGCGGGCCGGTCACGGTGGCGGCCAGCTGCGCCGGGGAGCTGATCGAGGTCACCGTCACCGACCAGGGCATCGGCATCCCCGCGGCCGACACCGAGCGGGTCTTCGAGCGGTTCGTGCAGGGCGACGCCGGGGACCGCCGCCGGTTCGGCGGCATCGGCCTGGGCCTGTACATCGTCCGCCAGCTGGCCCGTGCGCAGGGCGGCGAGGTGCTGGCCAGCGCCGGGCCGGGCGGCGGCACCTGCATGCGGCTGCAATTGCGCTCCGCCGCGGCCTGCGAGCCGGGCCAGGGCACCCCGTAACCCAGGCCGCCCGCCAATCCTCCGCATGATTGTTCCGGGGAATTCAGCCGGCCGCGCTGGCTATAGTCGTCCCTGTCGAAACAGGGCTGGCCAGCCAATAGACCGGACATCTGGCGCCTGGTGTGCCCGTTTGTGCAGATATGCCACGAGGCGCGCTGAATGTGAGGCAATGTCCGGTCAGCCGTCAGGCAGGCCGCCGCCCGCCTGGACCGGCCGGACGATTGAGAGATCTGCTGATGCGCGTTGGAAACGCTGTCCTGCACGTCACGCGGCCTGCCCGCCGGGCCGCGGCACTGGCCGGGCTGGCTGCGCTGGCGGTGACCGCGGCTGGGCTCGCGGCCCCCGGCGCGGCGTCAGCGGCCAGCGGCCAGCCCGCCGCCCCGGCGGCGGCCGTAGCCGCGGCGGACAGCCCGGGCACGGTGCCCGCGGCCGGGGTTTCGTCCTCGGCCCGGTTCGCCGCCGCCCCGCGCGACGTGCACGTGGGCGCCAGCGTGCGGCAGGCCTGCGACACGCCCACCCGCCCCGGCCAGATGGCCTGCAACGCGCTGGTGGCCAAGCGGGCCCACACGGACGCCGCCAGCGGCCCGCCGTCCGGTGCCTTCGGGCCCGCGGACCTGCAGAGTGCCTATGCGCTGACCGCGGCGTCGGCGGCGAACGGCAAGGGCCAGACGGTCGCCATCGTGGACGCGTTCAACGACCCGCACGCCGCTGCCGACCTGGCCGTGTACCGGACCCAGTTCGGCCTGCCCGCGTGCACCGTGGCCAGCGGCTGCCTGAAGATCGTGAACCAGGCCGGCGGCAGCGCGCTGCCGCGGAACGACCCCACGGGCGGCGGCTGGGCCCTGGAGATCTCCCTCGACCTCGACGTGGTCTCGGCGATCTGCCCGAACTGCAAGATCCTGCTGGTCGAGTCCAACTCCGACTCGATCGCCAGCCTGGCCAAGGCCGAGCGGTACGCGGCGGCGCACGCGCCGGTCGTATCCGACAGCTGGGGCAGCGACACCGAGTTCCTCGGCGAGGGTGCCTTCAACTCGGCGTTCAACCACCCGGGCGTGGCCATCGTGGCCGCGGCCGGTGACTCCGGGTACGGCCCCCAGTTCCCCGCCTCGGCGCAGAACGTGACCGCGGTTGGCGGCACCTCGCTGCACAAGGCGTCGAACACGCGCGGCTGGACCGAGACCGCGTGGTCCGGCACCGGCTCCGGCTGCTCGTCGCTGCAGGCGGCGGCGGGCTGGCTGCAGGCGACCGTGCCGGCCGCCTGCCAGAACCGCACCGAGGTCGACGTGTCCGCCGTCGCGGACCCGTTCACCCCGGTCGCCGTGTTCGACACGGTGCCGCAGGACGGCACGGTGCCGAACTGGATCGCGCCGGGCGGGACCAGCGTGTCCACCCCGATCGTGGCCAGTCTGTACGCGCTGGCCGCGACCGCGGCGGCGCCCGCTAAGTACCCGGTGCCGCACACCTACCCGGCGTCCTACCCGTTCGCCCACCCCGGGGCGTTCTTCGACGTCGTCGCCGGGGCCAACGGCCGGTGCGAGACCAGCCGCACGTACCTGTGCCGGGCCCGGGCCGGCTACGACGGCCCGACCGGCCTGGGCACCCCGGACGGCATCGCCGGGTTCGCCCCGGCGTCCCCGACCCAGGTCGCGGTGGTCAACCCGGGAACCCAGGACGTGCAGCGCGGCGCCGCGCTGACGCTGGCCCTGCGCGGGCACAACGCCGGCTCCGGGTCGCTGGCCTGGAGCGCCCACGGCCTGCCCGCCGGGCTGAGCATCAACAGCGCCACCGGGGTGATCTCCGGCCGGACGGCCGCCACCGGCACGTCCACGGTCACGGTCACCGCCACCGACCAGAGCAGCCACAGCAGCGGCTCGGTCACCTTCAGCGTCGTCTCGCTGGGCAAGCTGGCCGACCCGCACCCCGGGCACGGCGCGGTCCAGCTCGCCAGCGGCGGCCGGTGCCTGCACGACAACCGGAACAGCGCGGCCGTCGGCACGCACGGGGTGATCTGGAACTGCAACGGCTCCGCGGCTCAGCGGTGGGCTTACCTGCCGGCCGGCAACCCCGGCGGCGCGGGCCAGCTGCGCATCCACGGCCGGTGCCTGGCGGTCTCTGGCGGCTCAGTGGTGCTGCAGGCGTGCGCGTCGGCCTCCAGCCAGTGGTGGGCGCTGCGGGCCGGCGGCCAGCTGGCCAACCCGCGCAGCAACAAGTGCCTGACCGCGCCGGCCGGCGGCAACGGCAGCCTGATCACCGTGGGCCCTTGCAACGGGGGTTCCCGCCAGTCCTGGATACTGCCGCCCGGGCCGGTGATCTCCTCGATCTCCGGCAAGTGCCTGGCCGACCCCGGCAACTCCAGCGCGGCCGGCACCCGGGTGGTCATCGCCGGGTGCAGCGCGGCGCACGGCCAGAAGTGGACCCTGACCCCCGGCGGCCGGCTGAAGATCAACGGCAAGTGCCTGGCCGTGGCGGGCAGCGTCATGCTCAACGGGGCGCCGGTCCAGCTGGCCACCTGCAATACCCGCGCGGCCACGCAGGTGTGGTCCAGGGATTCCCGCGGCCAGCTGATGAACGGCCAGTCAGGCCGGTGCCTGGCGGTGCCCGCGGGCGGCACCAAGCTGGTCCAGGACGACTGCACCGGCCGCCGCGGCGAGGTCTGGGCGGTCAGCTAGCCCCGTGGTTGCTAGCCCCGTGGTTGCTAGCACCGTGGTTCGGTAGCACCGCGGGGCGCGGCCGGCCGGTCATCAGGACGGCGGCCGGCCCGCCGGGCCCGGGCGGGCCGGCGGGCCGGCCGCTTTAGCCTGCCGGCTACTTCCTGCCCCGCGCCGCGGGCTGGTTCCTTGCTGCGGACCCGTTCCTGGCCGTGGGCCCGTTCTTAGCGGACGGCCCGTTCTTAGCCGGGGGCTCGCTCTTAGCCGCGGGCTCGTCCCCGGCCGCCTTGGCCGTGGGCCCGCTCGTGGCGGTGGCCTCGTCCTTGGGATCGGCGGCAAGCTGGGTCCTGGCCGCGTGCTGACGGCCGCCGAGGCGGTGGCCGGTCTCCGGGTCGCGCATCACCGGCTGGCCGCCGGAGGCTTCGATGTACTGGTCGATGATGCCGGTGACGTCGTCGCCCTCCATCACCATCCGGCCGCGCTCCATCCAGATCACCCGGTTGCAGGTCTCCTCGACCTCTTCCAGGTTGTGCGCGACCAGGAACACGGTGCCGGCCTGCTCGCGCAGTTCCTGGATCCGGGCGTGGCTCTTGACCCGGAACTCGGCGTCGCCGGTGGCCAGTGCCTCGTCCACGAGCAGCACGTCGTGGCTCCTGGCCGCGGCGATGGCAAACCGCAGCCGGGCGCCCATGCCCGAGGAGTAGGTCCGCATCGGCAGGTCGATGAACTCGCCGACCCCGGAGAAGTCCACGATCTCCTGGTACTTGTCCCTGGCCTCCTGCCGGGTCATGCCCATGGCCAGGCAGCCGAGGATCACGTTCCGCTCGCCGGTCAGGTCGTCCATCAGCGCAGCGTTGACGCCAAGCAGCGAAGCCTCGCCGGTGGTGAAGATGTTGCCCTGCTCGGCGGGCAGCAGCCCGGCGATCGCGCGCAGCAGGGTCGACTTGCCCGACCCGTTCCGGCCGATCACGCCGACCGCGTCGCCGCGGTAGGCGACGAACGAGATGCCGCGGATCGCGTGCACCTCGCGGATCGAGCCGCGGGTCTTGCGGCCCAGGATGCGCAGCAGGGCAGTGGCGGCGGTGCCGCGGTCGCCGCCGGCCCCGTAGACCCGGTAGACGATGTGCAGGTTGTCGGCGACAACCATCGGCTCAGCCACGGCCGTACCTCTCCTCCGCACGCCAGAACAGGACGAAGCCCACCACCAGGGCCAGCACGGCCCAGCCGGCCGCGAGCAGCCAGTAGTAGTGCGAGCTGACGTACCCATGGCAGTACGCGCCCCAGTACTGGTGCGCCTTCTGGAGCTGCGGGCTCAGCTTGTCGAGGAGCTCAGGGTGTGCCTTCTCGGCCAGGTACGTATGGCACTTGAACGCGTTGTAGGGCTGGCTGCCGGGCTGGCTCAGCCGCTCGGACAGCATCAGCGAGTTGCGCATCAGCGCGATGTACACCGCGGCCGGGTTGATCTGCAGCAGCTCGATCGCCCACCGGTGGGTGTTGATGGCCAGGCCGGTGATGCTGAAGATCACCCCGGACGCGTACATCCAGGTGCGCAGCAGGAACGGCAGCAGCTGGCTGAAGTCGTTGACCTCGGCGCCGATCCTGGCCACCAGCAGGCCCGCGCCCACATTGAACAGCGTCTGCAGCATCAGCGCCGGGATCGCGAGCAGCCAGTACCAGGTCAGCGGCTCGCCGGTGGCCAGCAGGATGACCACCAGCACGGCCATGGACAGCAGCATCTGCTGCAGCTCGATGATCACGTAGGCCAGCGGCAGCGCGGCCCTGGGGAACTGCAGCGCCCGGATCAGCGGCAGGCTGTCGGTGATGACCTTCGAGGTTGTGATGAACGCCCGCTGGGTGAAGTTGAACACGAACACGCCGGTGACCAGGAAGGCCAGGTAGTTCGGTATGCCCCGGTTGATGTGCAGCAGCAGGCCGAAGACCAGGAAGTAGACCCCGGCGTTCAGCAGCGGCGTGAGCACCTGCCACAGCTGGCCCAGCTTGGCCTCGGTGTACAGGGCGATGTTCCGCGCGGTGGCGAAGGCGAGCATGAAGGCCCACCGGCGCCACAGGTCCCGGATGTAATCGCGGAACGGCGGGCGCGCGGCGCTCGGCCGCAGCCCGTGCTCCAGCGCGTACTCGTCCAGCGGACGCGACGGCAGCACCGTGGTGCCGGCGTGCGCGCTGTCCGCCAGCGAGTCGTCGGCGTAGCTGAGCTGGCCGGGTGCCGACAGCCTCCGGTCGTCGCTCAACGGCCTCTCCCAGGGGTTGCGGCCGGCCACCGTATCCCGGGGCCGGCCCATGAGTTGTACGCAGCAACTGTCACGGCTGGACTGTACCACCTGACTGGTTGTGCTATACAACTGTTGTCGTGGATGCCGCACTGGACAATACCGAGCTTGAGCAGTACCTGATGCAACTGCTCCGGCTGCTCGGTCCTGCGTCCGGTGCCGCCGGGGCCGCAGGGACCGGTGATTCGCCTGGTAGCGGCGATGACGGAGCGGACGGCGACCGCGAGCCGGCCCTGGCCGACGGATCGCTGCCCGCCGTGTCGGCCTCCGAGGCCCGGGCGCTGATCGAGCTGGTCGCCGCCCGCGGTATCGCCCAGGGCGAGCTCGGCCAGCTGCTCGGCCTGGAGAAGAGCACGGTCTCCCGGCTGGCCGCCGGGCTGGAGCGCAAGGGCTGGCTGCGCCGCGGCCGGGACGAGGGCAACCAGCGCTACGTCCGGCTGTACCTGACCCCTGCGGGCCGGGCCATCGCCGAGCAGGTGTGGCGGGCCTGGCAGTCCCGTCAGGCCAGGATTGTGGCCGGGCTGTCCGACGAGGAGCGCGACGGCCTGGCCGCCGGCCTGCGCGGCCTGGTCCGCGGCCTGGCCGCGGAGGGCTTCCTCAGCTCCCCGCCCCCGGCGGGCTCGCAGGGGTCACCGGGCGGTACACCGACACCCCGTCCGCCCGGTAGCTGAACCGGAACCCGGTCGCGGCCAGGAAGGGCTTGATCACCGGGTTCTGCGTGGTCCACACCAGCACCCAGCCCACGCCCAGCTTCCTGGCGTCCGCCCGGGCCGCGGCCACCTGCGCCGCGGTGACCTGGTTGCCCGCCGCGTTCTTCAGCGGGGCCAGCGGGACGCCGTGCTGCACCTGCTCCAGGGCCGCGTAGAACGGGTGCGCCTTGATCTTCGCCACGGTTTGCGGCGGCACCCACGAGGTGTAGGAGATCAGCCGCGGGTGGCCGTCGGCGGTGGCGATCAGCAGCGCCCGCGGGGAGAACGGCCGGCCGTACTCCGGGATGCCGCCGCGCAGCCCGAACGGGAAGTCCACCACGATCGAGCCGGAGTGATCGGCGGCGATCGGGGCGTCGAGCGCAGGCAGTGTGGTCGGCATCGCCCGGACACTGGGCAGCGCGGCGTACCCGGACTCCAGCAGGGCCGCCGCGGCCACCACCACGATCAGCGGCCTGGCGTGGTAGCGCAGCCATTCCACCGCCGCACCGGCCAGCAGCGCCGCAGCGACCAGGCCCAGGATGGCCAGCCGGTCCGCCTCCCGGAACGCGGACAGCAGCGGGATCCGCATCAGCCAGGTGTAGGGCATCACCGGGGACACGTGCACCCCGTGCCAGTCCTGCATGAACGGCACGAACTGCCGCTGCCGCCACCACAGCGAGGCGCCCAGCGCCAGCCAGGCGCTGCCCACCAGCAGCGCGGCCAGCAGCCAGGCGCTGCGCCGCCGCCAGGACACGATCAGGCCCGCCAGCGCCAGCACGCCAAGCACGACGCCGAACATCGGCATGCCCTCGCTGGTAGCGCCGACAAACGGTGAGGTCGGCGACCAGGCGGCCAGTCCGTGCAGCCCGAAGTCGGCCACCCGCTGGGCCGGCGCGAACAGCGTGTCCAGGCCCTGGCCGTAATGCTTGGCGGTCACCGCCAGGAGGTGCGGATCGACCGAGGTGCCGCCGCTGAACTGCTGCCCGGCCATGGCGGCGAGCTGCGGGCTTGCCACCACCAGGGCGGCCAGCAGGCCCATGCCCACCGCGGCCAGCTT
>Ga0157379_10001290_pt1 | contig 20413 bp, 11 predicted proteins | sample S25metaG_FD_121802 | JGI IMG/M metagenome (GOLD analysis project Ga0157379, IMG submission 121802) | Switchgrass rhizosphere microbial communities from Kellogg Biological Station, Michigan, USA - S2-5 metaG | ecosystem: Host-associated > Plants > Roots > Rhizosphere > Soil | place: USA... | reverse complement strand
GGCGAAGGCGACGAGGGCGAAGCGGAACGCGTCGGTGCCGAAGGTGTCCATCACGACCAGCGGGTCGACGACGTTGCCCTTCGACTTGCTCATCTTCTGGCCGTGCTGATCGCGCACGAGGGCGTGGATGTAGACCTCGCGGAACGGCACGTCGCCCATGAACTTGAGCCCCATCATCATCATGCGGGCGACCCAGAAGAAGATGATGTCGAAGCCGGTGACGAGCACCGATGTGGGGTACCAACGTTGCAGATCCGGCGTCTGCTCGGGCCAGCCGAGGGTGGAGAACGGCCAGAGCCCGGAGGAGAACCAGGTGTCGAGCACGTCGGGGTCCTGACGCAAGGTCCCGCCGCAGGGACACGCCGTGGGATCCTCGCGCGCGACGATCGTCTTGCCGCAGGCGTCGCAGTACCAGGCCGGGATGCGGTGCCCCCACCAGAGCTGCCGCGAGATGCACCAATCGTGGATGTTCTCCATCCAGCTGAAGTACGTCTTCTCCCAGTGCGTCGGGACGAAGCGCGTTCGGCCGTCGCGCACCGCGGCGATCGCCGGCTCGGCGAGCGGCGCGATCTTCACGAACCACTGCAGCGACAGGTAGGGCTCGACCGGCGTCTGGCAGCGATAGCAGCGGCCGAGGGCGAGCTTGTGGGGCTCAGTGCGGACGAGGACGCCGTCGCGCTCGAAGTCGGCGACCAGACGCTTGCGCGCCTCGTAGCGATCGAGACCGGCGTAGGGCCCCGCCTCGGCCGTCATCACCGCGCCCTCGTCCATGATCGCAATCGCCGGCAGGTCGTGACGGCGCGCCAGGGCGAAGTCGTTGAAGTCGTGCGCCGGCGTGATCTTCACGGCGCCGGAGCCGAACTCGCGATCGACGTAGTCGTCGGCGACGATCGGGATGTCGCGGCCGACGGCCGGAAGCCGCACGGTGCGTCCGACGAGGTCGCGGTAGCGCGGATCGTCAGGATGCACCGCGACGGCCGTGTCGCCCAGCATCGTCTCGGGCCGGGTCGTCGCCACCTCGATCGCGCCGCTGCCGTCGGTGAGCGGATAGCGCAGGTGATAGAGCAGGCCGTCGGTGTCGGCGTGCTCCACCTCGAGATCGGAGAGCGCCGTACGGCAGCGCGGACACCAGTTGATGAGGTACCGGTCGCGGTAGATCAGGCCTTCGTCGTAGAGGCGGACGAACACCTCGCGGACGGCCCGCGACAGCCCCTCGTCCATGGTGAAGCGCTCGCGCGACCAGTCGCACGAGACGCCGAGACGCTTGAGCTGCATGATGATCGTGCCGCCCGAGCTGTCACGCCACTGCCAGACGCGGTCGACGAAGGCCTCGCGCCCGAGCGTCTGGCGATCCGTGCCCTCGGCCTGCAGCTGACGCTCGATGACGTTCTGCGTCGCGATGCCGGCGTGATCGGTGCCCGGCACCCAGAGCGCGTTGAAGCCGGCCATGCGCTTCCAGCGGCACAGCACGTCCTGCAACGTGTTGTTGAGGGCGTGCCCCATGTGCAGCGACCCCGTGATGTTCGGGGGCGGGATGACCATGGAGAACGCGGGGCGAGGATCGTCAGGGTCGGCGCGAAAGAGGTCTCGCTGCAGCCACTCGTCGTACCACCGACGCTCGACTCGATGCGGATCGTACACCTTGTCGAGTGGCATCGTCGGGTCGGGCTACCACGCGACTTTTGGGCTGTCAAAGCGAGCACCAGTTCGCATGCGCATGCGCACGACGTCGCGATCGTCCTCCGCGGATTCGTTCCAATGAAGTGGCGCAACAATGCCGCTAGTCACCCGCATGTGACACATCGGACGCGCAGGAGCCCCTCCTTTCAGTCGCGGAGCCGATCTCCCTCGCCGCGTTCTCCGCACCCGCCGGGGAACGCATTTTGCTTCGCTTTTCGCTCACGCCATGGCTCGCAAGCGCACGCAGACCGCCGCCTCCGGCTACACGATCCTGGTCGTCGACGACCAGGAGGAGACGCTGCTGTCCGTGCAGCGCCTGCTCGAGCGCGAGGGCCATCAAGTCCTGCTGGCAGATGGCGGACAACGGGCGCTGGACCTCTTCGGCCAGCACGAGGTGCATCTGCTCCTCGTCGACTACTTCATGCCACGCATGACCGGCGAGGAGCTGGTGGCCGAGATCCGCAAGATCGACTCGCAGGTACAGATCGTCTTGCAGACGGGGTACGCGGGGGAGAAGCCGCCGCGCGAGATGCTGCAGAAGCTCGCGATCCAGGGCTACCACGACAAGTCGGAGGGTCCCGACAAACTGCTCTTGTGGATCGAGGTTGCGATCAAGTCGTACGAGCAGCTGCGGCGGGTGCGCGAGGCGGAGCTGCTCAAGTCGCAGCTCCTCGCCAACATCTCGCACGAGTTCCGGACGCCGCTGCACATCATCCTCGGCTACACCCAGATCCTGAAAGAGGAGCACGCCCCGCAGTCCGTGGGAAGCGACACACTCCAACGCATCCACCAGAACGCCGAGATGCTGCTGCGGCTCGTCGATGACTTCCTCAGCCTGTCGGATCTCGACGCCGGCATCATGCTCGCGAACGCGACCGAGGTCGTGGGAGAGACGCTGAAGGAGGAGTTCGCGCGCTCCGCGACCATCCTCATCCGCGAGAAGCCGATCCGATTCGAATGGCAGGTAACGCAGAAGCTGCCCCCGGTTGCCGCCGATGCCGCGAAGCTGCGGGTGATCGTCATGAACCTGCTGTCGAACGCGGTGAAGTTCACGACGGCGGGAGTGATCGCGGTCACCGCCGAGGTCGAGCCCGAGGGCGTGCGCCTCGCGGTGCGCGACAGCGGCATGGGCATCGCGCCCGAGGACCACGAGCGGATCTTCGAGCCGTTCCGGCAGATCGACGGCAGCAGCACGCGGACGCAGCAAGGAACGGGCATCGGGCTGCCGATCGCGCGCAAGCTCGCGCGCCTCATGGGCGGCGACGTCACGGTCGAGTCGACACTCGGCGAGGGCGCGACCTTCTTCCTCCACCTCCGGCATGCCGCGGCTCCGACGGCGGCTGCCGCGCCGGAACGTACTCTGCGCGTGGTCGCGCGCTAGGGCGTCACGCTCGTGCGGTCGCGGCTCCTCGATGCGGCGCTCGTGGTGGGCGGAGCCGCGCTCTACGCCGCGGCGTTCCCGCCCTACGGCCACGACGTCACCGCCTGGATCGCGCTCGTCCCGCTGCTCGCCGTTCTCGCGCGCAGCAGCGCGCGGGCAGCGTTCCTCGCCGGTGCGGCCTACGGCACGATCTTCTTCGTCGCGCTCGTGCCCTGGGTGGTGAAGGCCGCCGCCGCGTACTTCGACGCGCGATGGCTGACCTCGGCAGCGTTCGCCGCCGCCGTCTGCGTGCTCTTCGTCGCCGGCTACGTCGGGCTCCTTGCACTCGCCGGACGCCGCCTGCTGCGGCACGGACCGTGGCATGCCTTCTTCGGCATCCCGGCGCTCTGGGTGGCGTACGAGCTGGCGCGCTCCACCCTGCTCACCGGCCTCCCGTGGGAGCTGCTCGGGCATTCGCAGTGGCAGCGTCTCGCGCTCATCCAGGTCGCCGACCTCGGCGGGGTCTACGCGCTCTCGTTCGTGATCGCCGCGCTGAACGTCGGGCTCTACCTCGCCGGGCGCGGCGCGCTTCGCCGCGAGGGCTGGCGTGCGTCGATCCGGGCCGGCGCGCCGCTCGCGGTCGCCTGCGGCCTCGTCGCGGCATGCGCCGCGTACGGCACGTGGCGCCTCGGCGATCAGGCTGGCCCACTGGCCCCGGAAGGCCGCACGCTGGCACTGGCCCAGGGCGACGTGCCCGAGAGCTGGCGCTGGAACCGCCAGAACGCCGAGCGGAATCTCCTCACCTACGTCTCCCTGTCGCGCGGCGCTCTCGCCCACGACGCCCCCGACCTGATCGTGTGGCCCGAGTACGCGCTGACGCTCTACCCGGAGCGGGACGCGACCGTCATGCCGGCGCTGCGTGATCTGGCGCAGCGGACGACGGGCGGGGTCGTCTTCGGCGCCCCACGGGTGCGCGACGACGCGGGAACGAGCCGGTACTTCAACTCCGCCTACCACGTGGCGCCGTCGGGCGAGGTGAGGTTCTACGACAAGATCCACCTCGTGCCGTTCGCCGAGTACGATCCCCTGCCCTTCGACGAGTCGTTGGCCGCCGAGGGCGACGGGGCGTTCAGCGCCGGCGGCGCGAGCACCGTGATCGACACGCCCATCGGGCGCCTCGGCATGCTCATCTGTTACGAGGTCATCTTCCCCGAGCTGTCGCGGCAGCTCACCCGTGCCGGGGCCGAGATCCTGCTGAACCTTTCCAACGATGGATGGGTCGATCGCGCCGGACTCGGGGCCGGACGGCAGCACCTCTCGATCGCGGTCTTCCGTGCCGTCGAGAACCGCCGCTTCCTGGCGCGCGCCGCGGCCTCCGGCATCTCGGGATTCATCGACCCGTGGGGGCGTCCCTTCGGCGAGCTCGCCGCCGGGCGCAGCGGCCTCGCCATCGGCCGCGTGAGCCCGCGACGCGACCTTTCCTTCTATACGCGGGTCGGCGACGTCTTCGCGTTCGCATGCGTCGCGCTCGGCCTGCTGTTGGTCGCGGCGGCCCGGACGAGCCGGAGGAGCGCGTGACGTCGCACCCGGCGTCGCATCCCCGGGGCCGGCGCGCCGCGGTCTCCGCCTACACGATCGCGGTCCTGATCGTGACGGCCGTCACCCTCCTCAGCAGCCTGCAGTGGATCGGCCGCACCTTCCCGGGCTTCCTGCTGATGGACAACCGGGTCGTGCCCTCGGTCGGCTTGCCGCACTGGACGGGGCTGCAGGGGGGATCGATCTATCAACGCGAGGTGCTGGCGGTCGACGGCCGGGCGGTCGCGAGCGCGCGCGATGTCTACGCCGCCGTCGCCGCAGCACCCCCCGGCACGGGGTTCACCTACGAGCTCGCAGCGCACGGAGGCCGGGAGACGCGCACCATCGTCTCGATGCCGTTCGCGCTCGCCGACTACGTCTCGCTCTTCGGCGCATATCTGTTGAACGCCGCCGTCTTCACCGCCGTCGGCATCGTCGTGTGGATGCTCGGCCCGGCCGGCCCGACGACCGTCGGCACCGTCGTCCTCGCGCTCAACGCCGGCGCGTTTTGCCTGACGGCGATGGATCTGTACGGGCCGGCGCATCTCTTCCGGCTGCACGTGGTCACCGAGACGCTCTTTCCGGCGACCCTGCTGCATCTGATGCTCGTGTTCCCCGTGCTGCGGCTCGGCCGGCGGCGGCGCGCGATGCTGGCGGCGATCTACGCGGCCGATCTCGCGCTCGCCGTCGTCTACCAAGCTTACCTGTACGATGCGGAGCGCTATTCGCGCGTGCACAACCTGTGCATGAGCGCCCTCGGATTCGGCGGCGCCGCACTCATCCTCTCGAGCATCCAGGCATATTGGACCAGCACCTCGCTTCTCGTCCGCAAGCGGCTCGGCATCGTTCTCCTCGGCATCGTCGCCGGATTTGCGATCCCGACCTGGACCGTCACGATGTCCGGCGTCTCGGGCGGCGAGGAGTCGATCAATCTCGCCGCGTTCACCGCGTTCCTTTTCCCCGTCAGCCTCGCGTACGCCGTCATCCAGCTCGATCTCTTCGAGATCGACGCGATGCTCCGCCGCGGCATCAACTACCTGCTGCTGAGCGGCATCGTGATGGTGATGTACGCGCTGGTCGTCCTCGGGCTCGGCTTCGTCGTCCAGAGCGCGACCATCACGCGCTCTCCGGCGCTGCCCCTGCTGTTCAGCGTCCTCATCATCGCGCTCCTGACGCCGATGCGCGCCGCGGTGCAGCGCGCCGTGGATCGGCTCTTCTATCGGACGAGCCACAACGCCCAGAAGACCTTGGAGCGGGCGAGCGGCGCCCTGGTCGCGACGCTCAACCTGGAGGAGATCCACGCGCTCGCGTTGGAGACGATGTGCGAGGCGTTGCTCCTCGAGCACGCCGCCGTGTGGCTGCGCAGCCCGGAGCGCCAGTTCGCCCTGGCGCACGAGCGCGGGACGCCGACCGACGCCAGGGCCGCGATCGCCCCCGCGCACCCGCTCATCGAGCGGCTGCAGGCCAGCACGCGCGCCGTGAGCGCCTACGACTTCGACGACGCGACCGACGGCGGCGCGGGCGAGAGCCGTGCCCTGCTCACGACACTCGGCGCCGAGCTGCTGCTGCCGCTCCGGATCCGCGGTGAGCTGAGCGGCTTCATCGCCCTCGGCCGGAAGAAATCGGGCACCCTCTTTACCCTCGACGACCTCGACTTCCTGCGCACCTTCGCCAACCAGGTGTCGGTCGCGATCGTGAACGCGCTCTCCTATCGCAAGATCGAAGAGCTGAACGTCGATCTCGAGGAGAAGGTGACGTTGCGCACGCGGGAGCTGGCGAACACGAATCAGGAGCTGGCGAGCTCGCTCGGCGAGCTCGAGCGCGCCTACCACGAGTTGCAGTGCAGCCAGGAGAACCTGGTCCGCGCCGAGAAGATGGCCGCGCTCGGGCGACTGACGGCCGGCATCGCGCACGAGGTCAACACGCCGCTCGGTGCCTCGCTGAACGCGCTCAAGATGATCGAGGAGCTCGTGCAGGAGTACCGCGTCTCGATCGGCGACGCCGGCGTCACCGACGACGACCACCGCGAGCTGGCCAGCGAGCTGCACGAGTCGGTGGAGAACGTCGGCAAGTGGATGGCCAAGGCGGCGAGCTACATCCGCAGTATCAAGGCGCATACCCGCAACCTCGACGCCGTCGAGGCCCGGCCGTTCGAGCTGCCGCGGCTCATCGAGGACACACTCCTGCTCCTCTCCCATCGCCTGCGGCTCTCCTCCTGCTCCGTCTGGACCGAGTGCCCGCCACATCTCATCTTGCAGGGCGACCCGGGCAAGCTCGGGCAGGTGATCACGAACCTGATCACCAATGCCATCGACGCCTACGAGGATCACGGACGCGAGGACGGCCGAATCGCGATCCGCGTCGAGGACACCCGGGCCGAGGTTGCCGTGAGCGTCGAGGACTTCGGTTGCGGCATCGCCCCGGGGCACCTGGAGCGCGTCTTCGAGGAGCTGTTCACCACCAAGCCCCCCGGCAAGGGGACCGGCCTCGGGCTCTCGATCTCGCGCGACATCGTGAGCGACTGCTTCGGCGGCCGCATCACGGTCGAATCCGCGGAAGGCGTCGGCAGCCGCTTCACGATCCGTCTACCGCGGCGCGAACCCGCGCCACGTTCCGCATCGACACAAGCGATCACCGCCTGAGAGTCGGCGCGATCCGCCACGCGAGGCCGCACGTCAGATTCCGCGGCGTCGCGCGATGCCGGGCCCATGCGGGCGCAGATGGCCCGATGCGGTGTGCCGCCCCTGGCACAGCGCCCCTGCACGATCGTGCAAGTTCGCGTTTCGGCGGGCCTCGAACCTGGCAACGCGCTTGCTCTGGCTAGCGTCCACCATGAACGCCTGCTCGGAGAGGAATCTCATGCGAACCGTCCTTGCCGTCGCCCTCGTGCTCGCTGCGCTGCTCGTGCAGACGGCCGTCGTCGAGGCAGGCTGCGGATGCAACAAGCCGCCGCCCCCAACCGCCGACGTTCGGCCCGCGTTCGCTCCACCGGGATCGAACGTGACCCTCTTCAGCCCGCTCTTCCAGGCCGGGACGAAGTACACGGTGCGCTTCGGCGGCTCGGGCAACGGCGACGTCACGGGCCGCGCGGTCCTGAAGCGCGACCTCGCCGACGGCACGCAGAAGGTGCAGTTGATCGTGCAAGCGCCCGCCATCGCGCCCGGACCGGCGCGTATCCGTGTGGTGGCCAGCAGCGACAAGAGCACGGTACTTCTCAGCGTCCCGGCGACGTCCTTCACCATGCTGCAAGCGCCGCTGGCGCTGGCCGAGGGTGATGGGCAGACGGTCGCGACCTGCTACCAGGCCGCGGTCGGCGCCGACGGCACCGTCTACTTCCCGGTCGACATCTCCGCGATCTCCGCCCACATGGTCTTCAGCGGTCTCGGCATGAATTACCCGCTCCTCTTCAACGCGCAGGACATCGTCATCTACAACGGTCAGGGCTTCCTGATGCAGCTCCTCGGCCCCGACCAGAGCATCTACGCGATCACCGATCCCGCCGGCGCGCCGAACAGTCTGCAGCTGACCTACGATCGCCACGAGTTCCAGACCTACCGTGATCAGCATGCCCACATCGGCGGCCTCGGGCTCGACCCGACCGATCCCGACTGGCACACCGACGGCACCTACCACGTCGATCACGATCACCTCGTGCTGGCGATCCGCGGCGTCGTCGAGAACCAAGGGCCGGCCTCACCGGGACAGACACCGCCCTTCAGGCTGCAGGTCACGACCGCGCTCGCCGACGGCACCAACGGCGTGATCACCACCCGCACCATCCAGTGGAGCGACAGCTGCTCGTCGAACAGTGGCTCGGGCAGCTCGAGCAGCGGCTCCGGTTCGAGCAACTGATCCGCGCTTCATCGCCCGCAGGCGGCCGCGTGCGTTTCGGCGCGCGCGGCCGTCGGCGTTTTACGGCAAGCGCGTGAGATGGATGCACCGCGCCTGGAAGGTCATCGGGCCGACCCGGAGAGCGATGTGCCCCGAAACGCCCAGGGCATCGTCCGAAAGTGCCGGGCAGTCACGCGACCGGCAAGCGCCAGCCCCTAAGTTGCCGGAAGAGTTCTCCTGACTTTTCGCCTCCCGGCTCATGCGGATGCGTAGTTGCTGCGTCCTGGGGCCGTCCGTTAGCTCTCACGCTCCCGCTCGACCGCACGGAGGGAGCCGATCATGAGAGGACGTTCGATACTCGCCCAGGTGCTCGGGGCCGTCGCGCTCCTGCTCCCGATCCGGGCCGCCGCCCAGACGCTCGACCACTTCACCTGCTACGTCGCCAAGCCGACCGCCGGCACCGCGGCGTTTGCGCCACACCCCGGCGTAAAGCTGGACGACGCCTTCGGCAACTCGACGGTCGACGTCAAACGCCCGCGCCTCCTCTGCCTCCCCACGAACAAGAACGGCGAGGATGCGACCGCGCCGTCGCATGCCGACCACCTCGAGGACTACCAGATCAAGCCCGCGAGCCGCTTTGCCCCCCGGCTGCAGCAGCGGGTGACGGATCAGTTCGGAAGCCGTCTGCTCGATCTCAAGAAGCCGCTGGCGCTGCAGGTGCCCACCGCCAAGAGCACGACGTCGCAACCGCCGCCGCCGGTCACCACGCTCGATCATTTCCAGTGCTACAAGGCGCGCACCTCGAAAGGCAGCGCCCGCTTCGCGCCGATCCTCGGCGTCAGCCTCGCCGACCAGTTCGGGCCAATGACCGTGACGGTGAAGAAGCCGCGCCGCTTCTGCCTGCCCGTGGACAAGAACGGCGAGAGCCCCGGCGCCGAGGGCCACTCGACCCACCTCATGTGCTACCAGGTCAAGCAGACGAGCGCGCCGCGCTTCGCGGCGGTGTCCGGTCTTTACACCGACAATCAGTTCGGACCCGAGCGCCTCGACGCGCGCAAGCCCTACGAGCTGTGCGTGCCGGCGTTGCGCGGCCCGACCCCGACGCCGACCCTCGTCTGCCCCGACTGCGAGCACGGCACGCCAACCGGAACCCCGACGCCGGTCGTGACGCCGACGCCGGGGCCGCTTTGCGGCAACGGGGTCGTCGATGCGGGCGAGGAGTGCGACGGACTGCTCTCGACCTGCACGAACGGCGCCTGCCAGTCCGATTGCTCGTGCCCCGGCGTGTGCGACCCGCTCGACCCGAGCACGTGTCTCTATCCGTTCCCCAACGACTACTTCACGATCGCCGACCCAACGACCGCGAGCGGCCGGCGCGTCAACTTCGCGCTCACGTCGATGCCGCGGAACCACGCCGGCGTGCCGGTCGATCCGACCGACTACAACCGCGCCGACGGCTTCAGCCCCGGCCAATCGATCGAGCTGCGGGTGCCCGGATTCGATCCGGCCATGACGGGCGCGGTGCCCATCACCGACATCGAGCGCTCCTTCGATCCGGCGCAGCCCATCGTCGTGATCAACGCCTCGACCTTGCAGCGCCATCTCATCTGGTCGGAGATCGACTCCAACGCCAGCACCGAGGCGAACCGCGTCCTCTTCATCCGGCCGGCGGTGAACTTCGACGAGGGCACGCGCTACGTCGTCGCCTTGCGCAACCTACGCGACGCGAGCGGTGCCCTGATCACGCCGAACGGCGACTTCCTCGCCTACCGCGATGGCACCCCCGCCGGCGACGTGACGAAGGAGGCGCGCCGTCCCCACATGGAAGGCGTCTTCGCGACGCTCGCAGCCGCCGGCATCGCGCGCAACGATCTCTATCTGGCGTGGGACTTCACGGTCGCGAGCCGCGACAGCCTGAGCAAGCGTGCGCTCGCCATGCGCGACGACGCCCTCGGCCCGAACGGCCTCGGCGACGGAGATCTCACCGATCTGCAAGTCGCGGGCTCGGCCCCGAGCTTCACGATCAACAGCTCGACCAACCTGCCGCCGTGCGGCAACGACGGCTGCGCCGGCGGCGCGCCGCCGGAGAATCCGCCCGGCGGACAGGAGTTCTGCGACGCGCTCGAGACCGTTCCGGCGCTCGCGCCTTTCCTGACCGGCGTCGACTGCAGCCTGCTGCCGAACTCGACGCCGAGCGAGAGCGACACGGTCGCCCGCCGCGTACAGGGAACGTTCACGGTTCCCTGCTACCTCTTCCCGAGCTGCGAGCCGGGGGGCACGTTCATCCTCGATGCGAGCGGCAAGCCGACGCGAAACCCCGTCGACTACACGGCCAACTTCATCTGCACCATCCCGCGCGCGGCGTTCAGCAACGGCGACGCCGCGACCGGCACGGCCGTCCCCGCTCGGCCGTCGCTCTACGGCCACGGCCTGCTCGGCAGCGCCAGCGAGGTCAACGCCGGCAACGTCGACGCCATGGGCAACGAGCACGACGTGCTCTTCTGCGCCACCGACTGGGCGGGATTCTCGACGAGCGACGTCGCCAGCGTGATCGCGTCCTTGCAGGACCTCTCGAACTTCCCGAAGGCCGTCGACCGCATGCAGCAGGGCTTCCTCGACTTCATCTATCTCGGCCGGCTGCTGCTGCACCCGAACGGCTTCGCGTCGAACGTCGCCTTCAAGGATGGCGCCGGCGCTTCGCTGATCGACGCGTCGCATCTCTACTACGACGGCAACAGCCAGGGCGGGATCATGGGCGGCGCCCTGACCGCGCTCGCCCCGGACTTCAACCGCAGCGTGCTCGGCGTCCCCGGCATGAACTACTCGACCCTGCTGCAGCGCAGCGCCGACTTCACACCCTACGCCGAGGGCAAGCTGCTCGGTGCGATCGACCCGAGCCTCGAGAACATCGATACGCCGTTCGGCCTCTACGACAACTACACGAACGAGCTCGAGCGGCCACTGATCTTCGCCCTCATGCAGATGCTCTGGGACCGCGGCGAGGCCAACGGCTACGCGCACCACATCACGACGGATCCGCTGCCGAACACGCCCGCGCACACCGTGCTGCTGCACGAGGCGTTCGGCGACCACCAGGTCGCCAACATCACGACCGAAGTCGAGGTGCGAACGATCGGCGCCAGCATCCGTCAGCCGGCGCTCCTTCCCGGCCGCCACGCGGACGTCGATCCCTACTTCGGCATTCCGGCCGTCCCGGGCTATCCCTTCGCCGGCTCGGCACTGGTCGTCTGGGATTCCGGAACGCCGACGCCGCCGACGGCCAACATCCCGAACACGGCCGGCAACGATCCCCATGGCAAGCCTCGCAGCCAGGCGACGGCGCGCATGCAGAAGTCGGAGTTCCTGAAGCCCAACGGTGCGGTCGTCGACGTGTGCGGTGGCCTGCCCTGTCCAGCGCCCTAGGGCCCACCCGGGTGGTCGTTTACGGAGTGGTGCCCTCGGTCTATACCGGGGCACCATGGCCACCCAGGTCGTTTGCATCTCGAAAACCGACGGCGCGCTGGGCGAGGAGATCGGCCACCTCGCCGCCGAGCGCCTCGGCTTCCGCTACGTCGACGAGCAGGTGATCGAGCACGCCGCGCGGCTCGCGCAAGTCGATCCGAAGCTCGTGGCGGCCGTCGAAGAGCGCCAGCCGCTCTTGCGCAAGCTGATGGGCAAGCTCGCGGCCGCGCGCGACCTCGTCGGGCCCGCCGCGCTCGGCGTCGGCGCCCCGGCGTTCGCCGGGCTCGCGACCCGCGACAGCTCACAGGTGACGCCGGACGACCTGCGCCTCCTCATCCAAGCGGCCATCCACGAGATCGCCGCCGGCGGCGGCGCGGTGATCGTCGCGCATGCGGCCTCCATGACGCTGGCCAAACGCGGCGACATCATCCGCGTGCTCGTCACCGCGTCGACCGAAACGCGCGCGCGTCGCCTGGCCGAGGCGCGCCAGATCGGCCCGGATGCGGCCGCCACCGCGATCGCGACCGCCGACCGCAACCGCCAGGACTACTTCAAGCGGTTCCATGAAATCCCACAGGAGCTGCCGACGCACTACGACGTCGTGATCAACACCGACGTCCTCGCGCCGCCACATGCGGCGGAGCTGATCGTCGTCGCTGCCCGCGGTCCGCGCTGAGCGTCAGCGGCTGTCGATGACAGCCTCATCGCGACGAGCTCTCACGGAGCCGGGGAAGGGATACAGAGCACGACCTCCTTCGTGCTGACCACCTGCAGCGCCCGCGGTCACGGAAAGCGCCCCAGGATGGCGCACCGGCCGCTCGTCCGATGCAAGCGAAGCGTTCGGCGTTACACGACTATTATCCCCGACTACCGGCAACCCGAGAGCCCGCGTGGTTTCGGCGAACTGCCAAGGCGGAGTATCGTCACGAGATGCAGTGCCCCACATGCGGTACCGCCGCCGGCCCCGAGGCGAAATTCTGCAGTGGGTGTGGGGCGCAGCTTCTGGCGGTCTGCCCGCGTTGTGCCCGTCCCAACTCGGCGGGCGCGAGGTTCTGCGATCAGTGCGGGAGCGATCTGAACGCAGCCGCGACTGACCCAGGAACCGCACTGCGACCTGCTTCGGACCCGCCGGGCATACCGCCCGCCCGCGGCGCGACGCCCGAAGAGGGCCGCAAGCTCGTCACCGTCCTCTTCGGTGACGTCGCCGGCTTCACCAGCATGTCCGAGCGACTCGACGCCGAGGAAGCGCACGACATCATGCGTCCGTGCTTCGAATTGATGCGCGAGGCAGTGCATCGATACGGCGGAACCGTCTCGCAGTTCATGGGCGACGGCATCATGGCACTCTTCGGCGCACCCCTTGCCCAGGAGGACCATGCCGAACGCGGCGTACTGGCAGGCCTGAACATCCAAAGCGCGCTGCAAGAGTTCGAAAGGGACCTCCTCCGGAGCCGTGGCGTCAGCTTTCGCATGCGCATCGGCCTGAATAGCGGTCGCGTCGTCGTGAGCACCATCGGCACGGACTTGAACCCGACCTATACGGCCATCGGGGATGCCGTGAATCTCGCTTCGCGCATCCAGGGTCTCGCGTCGGTTGGTTCCGTTGCGATCAGTGAAAGCACGGCGGGTCTGGTCGAGGGCAAGTTCCTCACGCGCCACATGGGTGCACATCCCGTGAAGGGAAAGGCATTGCCTGTCGTCATCCACGAAGTGATTCGTCCCGTGGGATGGGCTCCCCGTCGCCATGTCCGTTCTCGCTCGAGCTTTGTCGGCCGGCAGATGCACCTGGAAGCCATGCTCGAGCGGTACAAAGACGCACAAGGTGGACAGGGTCAGGTCATCCTCATTTCGGGCGAGCCGGGAATCGGGAAGTCTCGTCTAGTGGATGAGTTCGCTCATCGGGTCGGCGCCACGGGGGCTGCGTGGTTGACCGGGCAATGCGTGTCGTACGGAAAGGACGCACCTCAGCTACCGCTGATCGACCTGATCAGGAGGAAGCTTCAAGTCGACGAATCGGACTCCGAGGAGAACATCGTCAAGAAGCTGGACGAGTACGTCGAGTCGCTCGAGGCCGACCTTTCCGCCGACGTCCCGTGGCTCAGGTTTCTGCTTTCCGTCGATCCAGGTGACCGGGCCGTGCGCGTGCTGGACGCATCCATCCGCAAGGTTCGCGTGTTCGAAGCGCTCCGTTCTTTCATCCTCGCGCACTCGCAACGGGATCCACTCGTCGTCGTGTTCGAAGACTTGCATTGGCTCGACGAGGTATCGCAGGAGTTCATCTCGTTTCTGTTGGGTTCGATTCAAGACGCTCGAGCCCTTGTGGTCCTCACGTACCGGCCCGAGTATGAGCAGCCCTTCGGCACGCTCCAACGCTTCACGCCGATCGTCTTGCAAAGCTTGGTCGCGAAGGAGAGCTCGGCCCTCGCTGGTGGTCTGCTGGGAGGCGGCGAGCTGCCCGCCGACCTGACGGCGATCATCGCCGCCAGGACAGAAGGCAATCCGTTCTTCATCGAAGAGGTCGTCCGTTCACTGCTCGAGACCGGGTCTGTCAGGCGAGACGGTTCGAGCTACTCGCTCGCTCTCGAACCCGAAGAGCTGGCTGTCCCTCCGACGGTCCAAGACGTCGTCGCAGCTCGCCTCGACCGTCTCGATGGCCCGACGCTGGACGTCCTCCGGACAGCTGCCGTCGTCGGGATGGAGTTCGGTGTCGAGACGCTCCGCGCAGCCTGCGATCCCGCGGTTCCCCTTGCGGATGCCATCCGCACGCTCAAGGCGTCGGATCTCATCTCCGAGAGCTCGCTCTTTCCGGAACTGACGTACACGTTTCGGCACGCGCTGGTCCGGGAGGTCGCGGTCGAAAGTCTGCTCAAGCCGCGTCGTCGCAGTCTCCACTTGGCGGTAGCCCAGGCGCTGGAACAGCGGCGGTCGGATCGACGGCTCGAGCGCGTAGAAGCCCTTGCGTACCACTACGAGGCCGCGGAAGCGTGGGCAGAAGCGGCGAAATACCTCGTTCAGAGCGGCGAGAAGGCGGTGCATGCCGCTGCCCCCCTAGAGGCCCAGGGGTTCTTCCGCCGAGCGCTTCGGGCGTCCGTCGAATCCCCAGGTTGCATCACGCCCGAAGACACGATCACCCTGCACGGCGGCATGGGGCAGGCCATGATGCTCGGCGGGAATCCGGCCGACGCCGTAGAGAGTTTCAGCGCCATGTTGAAGACAGCCACGAAGGCTGGGGACCTCTTCGGTCAGGGGCGGGCGCTGCTCGAACTCGTGACGGCTCATGTCTGGGCCCACAGGTTCGAGGATGCCCTTCGGTATGCGGAGGTGGCGCGCGAGGCAGGCGTTGCTTTCGGCTCGGCCGCGATGCTCGCCGGGAGCCGCTACGCGACTGCGTTCATGGCCACGCTGAGCGGCGATATGGCGACGGGACGAGTGCACGCGGCCGAGGCGCTGCAGGCCTCCCGGGAACCGCAGGGTGCGATCCTGTTGGCTCGCGCGCTGTCCGTTCAAGGCATGGTTCGTCACTGGGACGGCCAGGAGAACGAAGCCGTCGAATTCCTGGACGAGATGGTTCACCTGTGCCGCCGACCCGAGGACATGGCGTCGCTGACGCAGGCTTTCTTCTTCAGGGCGTTGGCGTGCTGTGGCAAGGGCGACTATGTGGCCGCCCTCGCCTGCCTGGACGAGGGTCTCGAATTGGCGACCCGCCTCGGGAACAAACCGCTCCTCTCGCGGTTGCGGAACACGTTGGGCTGGGTACACCACGACCTCTGCAACCTCGGCCCGGCGATCGAGGAGAACCTCGAAGCCGTACGATTGGCCAAGGAGGTGGGCGACCCGGAGATCTTGTGCTTCGGCGAGCTGAACCTTGCGGACTGCTATCTGGCCGTGGGACGGCTGGACGAGGTCGCGACCCACCTCGAGCCCGTGATCCAGGAATCAGCGCGCAAGGGTTCCCTTGGCGACCAATGGATGCGCTGGCGTTACGTGCAGCATCTGTACGTGAACCGCGGCGAGCTTGCTCTCCGGCGCGGCGACGTCCTGAGCGCTCTCCGTTGGGCCGACGAATGCGTCAGCGCCGCGAAGGAGTCCGGGTCGCCCCGAAACCTCGTGAAGGCTTTACGTCTGCGTGGTACGGCGCTGGCCGAGCAGAGAAGGTTCGACGAGGCGGTCGTGGCGCTCACCCAGGCCCTCGAGCTGGCTCGCGAGGTCGGAAACCCATTCCAGATCTGGCGTACGCTGGCGGCGTACTCGGATGCTCGGCGCGCTCAGGGACTCGATGATGGAGCGGCCGCCCTCGCCAACGAGGCACTCGTGGTCGTCGAAGCTGTGGCGACGAGCCTGGGCGATGCACGGCTGGCAGACACCCTGCGGATGTCGCCCCTTGTCGTGGCGCTCCGCTCAAGAAGCGGAGCCTGACGGCCGGGCGCGATCCAGGAAAAAGGGCGACAACTTGACGGGCGGTCTGCGCCGGCCGCCTTAGGGGATGCGCTTAGCCAGCCGGTCGGCGACATGCTGCGCCCGGTCACGAGAGCTCGATGTCGTCGCGGGTGACCGCGTCGCCGCACGATGCACAGCTGAGCACCGGCTCCACCTTCTTGCCGCAGCGCCGGTGGGTGAGCTGCGTATCTGACGGAACGCGATCGAGCCAGCGGCGCCCCCAGGTGAGCATCGCGAGCGGGACAGGGTAGAGATCGTCGCCCTTTTCCGTGAGCCGGTATTCGTGACGGACTGGCCAGGTCTGGTAGGGAGCCTTGGTCAGAACGCCGAGCTCGACGAGCCGGCGGAGGCGTCCCGAGAGAATGTTCGGGGCGATGTCGAGACGCTGCTGGAAGTCGTCGAATCGGTGGGTACCGAAGAAACACTCCCGGATCACGAGCGCGGTCCACCAGTCACCCATCACGGCGAGCGTTCTCGCGATCGAGCAGGTCCGATTCCGCTCGAGCAGGTCGAGCGCCGGTGTGCGGCGCCGGAGGCCCCGGGTGCGCGGAGAGGATTTCGCGAGGAGTCCCCGGCGCGCGGTCACGTCGCGCGCTGTCAGCGCCTCGCGGCACGCGGCGCAACGGAGCACCGCGTCGAGGCGACGTCCGCAACCGAGATGCGTGGCCTTCTGAGGCCGCGAACCAAGTCGGAAGTACCACTGATCGCCCCAACGCTTCGCGACCAAGAGGCATCCCAAGAAGTCGCGACCCGATTCGGTCAAATGGTATTCGGAGCCCGCGGTTCGCGGATGCCGGATCAGGAGCCCTCCGGTGGTAAGCTGCGCGAGACGCGCCGACAGCGTTGAGCGCGCCACTCCCAACTGCGTCTGAAACTCGGCGAATCGGCTGACTCCGTGGAGCAGCGCCTCGCGCATCACCAGCCAGGACCAGGCGTCGCCGACGACGTCCGCCGTCCGGAAGATGCTGTCGTGATGGCTTCCCGCTGTGCGCCGACCGCGAGGTTCAGCTCGCTTCATCGACGTCCGGCCCGCGTTGGTGGTCTGCCTATAGAAGTAACTTGCATAACAAGACTCCTGCCGCTACTGTACTCGAAACCACCGGCGACGCGCTACCGGCGACGCAGACTAGGAGAGCACATGAGCGAGCATCCCTCCACGTCCGGCAAGATGATCCTGAGTCATGACGGTCCCGTCACGACGATCACGCTGAACCGCCCCGCGGTTCACAACGCGCTCGATCGGGAGCTCTCGGCCGAGCTCAACGCGGCGGTGAAGGCGATCGGCGTGGACCGCGAGTGCCGGGTGTTGATTCTGCGCGGCGCGGGCAACACCTTCTGCGCCGGGGACGACATCAAGGGGTTCAACGACTTCGGACCCGAAGACGGCCCTTGGGAGGTCCGGATGTATCAGGAGACGGTCCACCTGATCGACAACCTGGTGCCGGTCACGATCGCCGCGGTCGACGGGGTGTGCTGCGGAGGGGGCCTCGAGCTCACCCTGGTCTGCGACTTCGTCATCGCGACACATCGGTCGCGCTGGGGAATGCCGGAGATCAACTGGGACATCACGCCGGGTTGGGGCGGCACGGGCCGCTTGAGCAAGTTCGCCGGCCGGCGCAAGGCCAAGGAATGGAACCTCACGGGCGCGCTGTTCAGCGCCGCGACCGCGGAGCGCCACGACCTCGTGAACCGGCTCTGCGAGCCGGAGGATCTGAACCGCGAAGTCGCGGCGCTGGTCGAAGTCCTGCTGAGCAAGAGCCCGAGGACATTGCTCTGCACGAAGTACTTCCTCGACAAAGGCGCCGATCTCGACGCGTCGAGCAGCATGTTCTTCGAGGGAGCCCCGCAACGAGAGAGATTTGGCCAGGGCATCCGCGACTTCGTCGAGAAGACTTCACGCGACGAACGCCGCAAGCTCGTGATGAACTTCTGGCAGGACTGAACGCGCATCAGCGCGGAGGCCAGCAGTTGATCCCCGAGCTTCGCCGGCGATCTACTCCGGTAGCGTCTCCACAGCGAAGAGTCGCCACGCCTCGGGCACGCCGCGGAGGTTGCGGGTGCCACGATCCGCGAAGCGCAGGCCGGAGCCTGCCACCAGGTCCTTGACCGTGGACGACACGATCACCTCGCTCGGACCGGCGGCGTCCATCACGCGGGCGGCAATGTTGACCCCGATGCCCGTCACGTCCTCGCCCCGGAGTTCGACCTCGCCGGTATGGAGTCCGGCGCGCACCTCGATGCCCAGCGCCTTCACGCTGGTCGCGATGGCTTGGGCACACCGGATGGCGCGGGCCGGGCCGTCGAAGGTTGCGAGGATGCCGTCCCCCGTCGTCTTCACCAGCCGCCCACGGTGCCGCTCGAGCTCTCCACGGATGAGGGTGTCGTGCTGGTCGAGGAGATCCTTCCACCTCCGGTCGCCGACCTCGGCCGAGCGTTCGGTGGAGGCGACGATATCGGTGAACAGGACGGTCGCGAGGACGCGGTCGGATTCGGGGAGGGGACGAACGCCGGTGAGGAACTCCTCGATCTCCCCGAGCGTCGTCTCGGTGTCGCCCACGTAGTAGAGGGCGTCCTCGCCGGGCACCTCCACGTACTTCGCGCCGGGGATGTGCTCGGCAAGGTAGCGGCCGTGGCCGACCCGGACGTAGCGGTTCCCCGCTCGATGCAGGACGAGCGTCGGCACCCGAATGGACTGCAGAACCGTTCGGACGTCTGCTCTCCAGCTCGTGGCGAACATGGTGGTCGCGGTCCGTGGACCATTGGCCAGTCGATTGTAGCGGGCGAACCAGTGTCGGAACCGCTCGTCGTGCGCGACGCTGGGCGCAAGGATGTCCAGCATGCGCGCGGTTCCCCAGCCTTCTTCGATCCGTTGGAGGAATTGAGGCACCTGGTCGGCGGGGAAGCCCCACGGATAGTCGATGTCGCGAAGGAGCCGGGCGTACGTGTCGCGCAAGATCAGCGCCGACACACGCTCCGGGTAGGTTGCGGCGAAGAGCATCGCCATCGGACCGCCCTCGCCGTACCCGAGGAGCGCCGCCCGCTTCGAGCCCGCGGCGTCCATGACCGCCCGGACATCGTCCATCCACTCCTCCAGGGTGGGCAGCGCGGCCAGCGGCACCGGGTCGGACACGCCGTGCCCCTGCTTGTCGAAGCAGAGCAGCCGACTGAACGTTGCGAGGCGACGCAAGTAACTGGCCAGCGCCGGCTCCTCCCACATCACTTCGATGTTGCTGGCCCACCCAGAAATGAACACCAAGTCCAGCGAGCCATGTCCGACGACCTGATAGGCGACGTAGCCGTCCTTACTGGGGGCGTAGCGCGTCTCAGGCTGCATGCCGGCAACTTGCCCCCGCGCGAGCGCGGGCGTCAACAGCTCGTCTCCCTACTGTGGCGGTGAAAGAGGCTGGAAGTCGAACCTCCCGACGCCCTGCACCAACAGGACCGACACCTCGTGGTCGCAGGCGTTGAGGACTCGGTGCGGCTGTCGATCGCACGTTTGAAAAACGTCGCCGGTGTCGATGGTCATGGTGGCCTCGGGGTCGCGCGTGAAGATCGTGACGGGGCCACACAGCACGTAGAACGTGTCCCGGACGTGATTGTGGAAGTGCCAGGGCACCTCTTCGCCCGGTGCCAGGACCATGTGATGGACTTGGACGTCGTCGGTCGAGAACAGCGCTTTCAACACCTTTACGTTCGGTCTGGGCACGTTACCTCCACGCGCCAAGGTCCGACCGACCAAGAGTGTTTCCGATCCTCGGGACCCTGTCCGAGCTCACCACGAAAGGAGCCGGATGGCTGCTGACGGTTTTTCGCAATCGTTGAATCATGATTGTCGTCGGCGGGCGCATGGTGAAGATGTCGGCTGGCCGATGGATCGGGACACCGCCTACAGGAGAACGAAAGTCGACCATCGGGGGTTCGGCTGCACCAGCCACTATGTGATGTGGGTCCGGTTTGCTGCAACGGCTGCGAGGCGACGCTGTCGCCTAGTTCCCCTTCAATATCCCCGCCGGGGCATGCAGTTCGGCAATGGCGGCAGCTCAGGGTAGTTTGTCGAAAAAGAGATAG
>Ga0157379_10001288_pt1 | contig 20426 bp, 23 predicted proteins | sample S25metaG_FD_121802 | JGI IMG/M metagenome (GOLD analysis project Ga0157379, IMG submission 121802) | Switchgrass rhizosphere microbial communities from Kellogg Biological Station, Michigan, USA - S2-5 metaG | ecosystem: Host-associated > Plants > Roots > Rhizosphere > Soil | place: USA... | reverse complement strand
TCTACTCCGAGCTTGGCCGGCTGAAACAGCTGAAGGAGAAGCGCCAGCTGACCATCGCGGTGGCAGGCTGCGTGGCGCAAGCCGAAGGCGCGGAAATCATCGCGCGCGCGCCGCACGTCGACATAGTGGTGGGGCCGCAAACCTATCACCGTCTGCCGGAATTGATCGCGCGCATTGCGCGCTCGGGTGGCCACGCCCTGGAGACGGAATTCCCCGCGCTCGAGAAATTCGATGCACTGCCGATGGATGCAAGCCCCGGCGGCGTCAGCGCGTTTCTGACGGTGCAGGAGGGCTGCGACAAGTTCTGCTCGTTCTGTGTCGTGCCCTACACACGCGGGCCTGAATATTCGCGTCCCGTGACGCAGATCGCGGAGGAGGCGGCGCGTCTGGTGGCACGTGGCGCACGCGAACTCACGCTTCTCGGCCAGAACGTCAACGCTTACCGCGGCGAGGGACCGGATGGGAGGACCTGGTCGCTGGCAAGGCTGCTCGAACGGCTCGCCCGCATCGAAGGCCTGTCGCGTCTGCGCTACATGACCAGCCATCCGCGCGACATGAGCGATGATCTCATCGCCGCGCATCGCGAGCTCGCGCCGCTCATGCCGTATCTGCATCTGCCTGTGCAATCCGGCTCGGACGTCATCTTGCGGGCAATGAATCGCGGCCACTCGGCGGACGATTATCGCAGAATGATCGATCGTGCGCGCGCCGCACGTTCCGACATTGCGCTTTCGTCGGATTTCATCGTCGGATATCCAGGCGAGAGCGATGCGGATTTCCAGAAGACTCTTGCGCTGGTGCGCGATATCGGATTCGCACAATCCTATTCCTTCAAATACAGCCGGCGCCCGGGCACGCCGGCCGCGGCGGCCCGCAAACAGGTCCCCGAGGACGTCAAAGAGATGCGGCTGCAAGCCTTGCAGGACGTGCTCGGCGCGCAGCGCGCGGCGTTCGACGCCTCCACAGTCGGCCGGGTGCATGACGTTCTGTTCGAGAAAGCCGGGCGGCGCGCGGGTCAAGCGATCGGCAGGACACCTTATCTGCAACCCGTCCACGTAGAAGATGGAGCGGACTTTATCGGCGAGATTCGTCCCGTGCGGATCGACTCCGTGTTCCCCAACAGTCTCAAAGGGTGCCTGGTTGGAACGCGCGAAAAGGCAATGAGCCATTGAGTCCCGTCCGGTCCAAGCGTGCGACGAAGGAGCAGGTGACTCTGGAATTCCCCGACAACAGGCTGCTCGCGGGCCTCTCCGGATCGCACCAGAAGAACTTTGTCCGCCTCGAGCAAAAGCTCGACGTCCGCATCGCCATGCGCGGCAATCTCGTTGCGGTCGAGGGCAGCCCGGAGATGCGCGAGCGCGCGGCGTCGGTGTTGCGCGCGCTTTATGCGCGGCTCGAGGGCGGCGAAACCTGCAACCTGCCGGAAGTCGACGCGGAGATTCGCTTCGCCGGCGAGCAGGCCGCGGCGCCGGTCGGCGCTTCGTTCGGATCACCCTCGATCCGTACTGCTCCCGGACGTGTAACGTACGCCCGTTCGCCGGCGCAGGCCGCTTATCTCGACCTGATGCGCACGCATCCGCTGGTGTTCGGGATCGGGCCCGCCGGGACGGGGAAGACCTATCTTGCCGCCGCGTTCGGCGCGCATCTGTTGCACGAGCGTCAGGTAGAGCGCCTGATCCTCTCGCGTCCGGCGTTGGAGGCGGGAAAACGACTCGGCTTTTTGCCGGGCGATCTCAAGGAGAAAATCGATCCCTATCTTCGCCCGCTCTATGACGCGCTCTTCGACGTGCTCGGCGAGAAAACCGAAAAGCTGCTGGAACTCGGAACGATCGAGGTCGCGCCGCTCGCCTTCATGCGCGGCCGCACGCTGGCGCGCGCGTTCGTCATCTTAGACGAAGCGCAGAACGTGACGCCCGCGCAGATGAAGATGTTTCTCACGCGGCTCGGCGAAGACTCGCGAATGGTGGTTACGGGCGATCCGTCGCAAAGCGATCTCCCGGGTGGGCGGGCCGATGGCTTGAATGACGGTCTTCGCATTCTCAATGGCGTCGAAGGCGTTGCAGTTGCTCATTTTTCCGAAAAGGACGTGGTGCGCCACGCTCTCGTCACGCGCATCATCGCCGCATATAATCAGTCCGACGCGCAAAAGCTCGAGCCGTGACGTTTCTCATCGACATTCGGATGGCCGATCGGCGTTGGCGCAAGGTGCGCGGCCTTTCGACACGTCTGCGGCGGGCCGCCGCGTTGGCGCTGAAGCGCGGCAAGGCGCCCGATCGCTCGCAGCTCACGATTCTCCTGGCCGATGACACGCGCTTGAAGGAGCTCAACCGGCAGTTTCGCGGCAGGAACAAGGCGACGAATGTTCTTTCTTTTCCGGCAGACCGCTCAAACGGCCACTATCTCGGCGACATTGCGCTTGCGTATCAGGTGACGGCGGATGAGGCGCGGGCCGGTGCTGCGCCCTTCGTCAATCACGCCATGCACCTGACGGTTCACGGTGTCCTGCATCTCTTGGGCTTCGATCATGGAACCTCACACGAGGCGCGCGTGATGGAACCGCTCGAGACGAAAATCCTCGGCGAACTCGGCGTGGCCGATCCCTACGTGATCAGGGCGGCATGATGAGCGACGTGCCGCAAGTCGAACCTACGCCGGAGGAGGACAAACCTTCCCTGCTGCGCCGTCTGTCGCTTTTCGTGCGCGGTGATTCGCCGAGTGCGGCACAGATGCGCGAAAGCCTCGAAGAGGTGATCGAGGAAAGCGACCGCCAAAGCCCGGCCCTCTCGGCCCCGGAACGCAAGATGCTCGCCAATCTGCTCAAATTTGGCGAATTGCGCGTCAGCGACGTCATGGTGCCGCGCGCCGACATCGTTGCGGTCGACGAAGAAACCTCGCTGCCGGATTTCATTGCGCTGTTTCGCGACGTGCAGCACTCCCGTCTTCCGGTTTATCGCGACACGCTCGACGTTCCCACCGGGCTTGTCCACATCAAGGATGTGCTCGCGTATATGCAGATCCAGCCCGACGGCAGCTTCCGCTGGCGCGACGGTCCCATTTCGCAGTTCAAGCGCGAATTGCTGTTCGTTCCGCCCTCGATGCCGTTGGTCGACCTTCTGTTGAAGATGCAGGCGATGCACACGCATCTCGCTCTCGTGATCGACGAGTATGGCGGGACCGATGGCATTGTCTCGATCGAAGACATCGTGGAGGAGATTGTCGGCGACATAGCGGACGAGCACGACGAAGACGCGACGCGCATTCGGAAGTCGGACGACGGCACGATCATCGCCGATGCCCGCACCGACCTCGAAGATTTCCGGAACCAGACCGGAATCGCGCTCTCGCCGGAAGATGCCGATCAGGAGGTCGAGACGCTGGGCGGACTTGTCGTTTCGTTGCTCGGCCGTCTGCCGCAACGCGGCGAGATCGTGGCTCATCCTTCGGGCTATGAGTTCGAAGTGCTGGAAGCCGATCCTCGTCGCGTCAAGCGTCTCAGGCTGCGCGATCCCGCCAGGCGGCCGGGGCTGGCCGAAAGGTCGGCGTGACATCCTACCTTCTTCGCGGCAGCATCTTCCTTGAGGGCTTGACGCGCTGGCGGCGTTTGGCTGGAGCCTTTGTCGCCGGTGCGATTTCGGCACTCGGCTTTCCGCCCATCGACGCCTTCGCGCTGTTCTTATTGAGCGTCGCCGTTCTCGTCATTCTGCTCGATGGCGCCAATCTCGGCCCGCACCCCCAAAGAAACGCCGCACTCACCGGTTGGGCATTCGGGTTCGGCCAATTCGTCGTCGGTATGCACTGGATCTTCTATCCCTTCCTTGTCGATCCCGTCGAACACGCCTGGCAGATTCCCTTCGTCGCGTTGCTCTTTCCGGGTGGGCTTGCACTTTTCCCGATGTTTGCGGCCCTGCTTTCATCGTTCTGGTGGAAGCCTGGCGCATCCAGGATCTTCGTACTCGCGACGTCGTATGCCGGCACGGAGTGGCTGCGCGGCCATGTCCTGACGGGCCTGCCGTGGAACCTGTCGGCCTACTGCTGGGGATTGTCGCTCGAGATTCTGCAGAGCACCTCGGTTGTGGGTGCCTATGGGCTGAGCTTTCTGACGATCCTGTTCGGCGCGTCGTTCGCGGAGCTTTTTGCGAGGCCGCTGCGCTTACGCCTCCCCGCGACGATGGCGGCGGTATTCATGCTGATCTGGGTCGGTGGAGCGCTCCGCTTGAATCACAACCCCACCACGATGGTCGCCGGCGTCGGCCTGCGCATCGTGCAACCGAACATTCCGCAGGATGAAAAATATCGCCGCGACCTCGTCCAGCGCAATTGGCGGCGTCTTGTCGACTTGAGTTCGAAAAAGACAAGCGCCTCGCCCTCGATCATCGTGTGGCCTGAAGCTGCGCCGCCGATACTCCTGCAATTGTCGCCGCAGGCGCGCGAGGAGATCTCCGAGCTGACCGCAGAACATCGCGTCCTGATGACCGGCAATCAGCGCATGGCATTGGATTCGGCAGGACACCGAGTGTTTTTCAATAGCCTCTATATCTTCGGGCCTCATGGCCGCTTGCTTTCGACCTATGACAAATTCCACCTTGTACCGTTCGGCGAATATCTGCCGTTCGAAGCGCTCCTGCGTGAACTTGGTATCACCAAGCTCGTCGGATTCCCCGGGAGCTTTGCTGCTGGCGACGGCCCCCACACATATCCGCTGCCCGCGGCGCCGAGTGTTGGTCCTCTCATTTGCTATGAGATTTTGTTCCCCTCGGCCGTGATCGGCGAGCGAAGGCCCGGCTGGCTCGTCAACGTGACAGATGATTCCTGGTTCGGCCCCTGGGCTGGCCCACGGCAGCATCTTTTTGCCGCACGGGTGCGCGCGATCGAAGAAGGCCTGCCCGTTGTGCGCGCGGCAAACACGGGCATCTCCGCGGTCATCGATCCGCTCGGACGCGTGCTCGTTACTCTTGGACTGGATCGAACAGGCACGATAGACTTCGGCTTACCTCGTGCGCTCGCCATGCCTGGGTACGCACTTTACGGTGACGCCGCCTTCTTGCTGCTATTGGCAACAAGTGCGGGACTTTCTTGGTGGCTTGCGCGCAAGTAGTATTTCACAAGCCGATGCGGGGAACTGGGGCTTCAACCGCCTGACCGGCGTAGCAAGGTCGGGCATAGACGGAGCGTTGTGTAAACCGTGCCTAAGAAACAAGCCAATCCCATTGATGCCCAAGTGGGCAATCGCGTCCGCCTGCGTCGCATGTTGATCGGCATGAGCCAGGAAAGACTTGGTGAATTGCTAGGCCTGACCTTTCAGCAGGTCCAGAAGTACGAAAAAGGTGTCAACCGAATCGGCGCGGGGCGCCTCTTCGAAGTGTCGCGCATCCTGGGCGTGAACATCGACTACTTCTACGAAGGCGTGAACAATCAGCTCGCCGGCGGATTCACCGATAACCCTTCGTCGCCGCCCGTGATGGAATTCGTATCGAGCGGCGAGGGTCTGCAGCTCAGTCTTGCTTTCATGAAGATCAAGGATCCCAAGTTGCGCAAACGGGTGCTCGATCTCGTCAAGCAGCTTTCGGAAGACACCGTCGAATAGGATTCAGGCGGGCTTCTTTTTTCTGCCGGCTTTTTCGGCAAGGCCCGACTGTCCTTCGCGCGCGGCGAGTGCGGCGTAGACGTCCTTAGGCAGAACGCCGCACGCGGCCCAGAGCACCAGGAGGTGGTAGAGAACGTCTGCGGACTCTTCCGTCAGTGCGCCCTTGTCTTTTGCCACCGCGGCAAGAACGACCTCCACGGCTTCCTCGCCGAACTTCTTGGCGCATTTCGCCGGGCCGCTTTTCAAGAGCAGCGCCGTATACGATTTCTTGGCATCGCCGCCCTTGCGCGAGGCGATGCGTTTGAAGAGCCGGTCGATTGGGTGATCCGTCATCAATTGATCCGGTCTTCCAGAATCCGGCGCGCAATGACGTTCGCCTGAATCTCGGCGGCGCCTTCGAAAATGTTGAGAATGCGCGCGTCGCAGAGCACGCGACTGATGGGATATTCCAGCGCAAAGCCGTTGCCGCCATGGATTTGCAGCGCATTGTCGGCGCAGGCCCAGGCGACGCGCGCGCCCAGAAGCTTCGCCATGCCCGCTTCCAGATCGCAGCGCCTGCCCTCGTCTTTCTCGCGCGCGGCGTAGTAGCTCAACTGACGCGTGATCGCGATTTCAACCGCCATCATGGCGAGCTTGTCGCGCACACGCGGGAATTCGACGAGCGGGCGGCCGAATTGTTGGCGTTCGGTGGCGTAGCGGACGCCAAGATCCATGGCGCAGAGCGCGACACCGATGGCGCGCGAAGCCGTCTGAATGCGCGCCGACTCGAATGTCTGCATCAGCTGTTTGAAACCTTGGCCTTCCTCGAGCCCCAGAAGATCCGCCGCCGGCACTTCGAACCCGTCAAAACCGATCTCGAACTCCTTCATTCCGCGATAGCCGAGCACGCCGATTTCGCCGCCGCTCATGCCCTTCGCCGGGAAATTGTCTTTCTCCGTCCCGCGCGGCTTCTCCGCGAGGAACATGGAGAGACCGCGATAGCCGGGACGATCAGGGTTCGTCCGAACCAGCAATGTCATCATGTCGGCGCGCGCCGCATGCGTGATCCAGGTCTTGTTGCCGTAGATCTTGTAGACGTCGCCGTCCTTGACGGCGCGCGTTCTGAGCGCGGCCACATCCGAGCCGCCTGACGGTTCGGTGAAGACTGCGGTCGGAAGTTTCTCGCCGCTCGCAATCAGCGGCAGCCAGCGATCGCGCTGCTCCTTGGTGCCGCCATTCAGAATAAGCTCGGCGGCGATCTCCGACCGCGTCGCCAGCGAACCCACGCCGATATAGCCGCGCGACAATTCCTCCGACACGACGCACATCGCCAGCTTCGACAAACCTGACCCGCCATGGCTTTCGGGAATGGTCAACCCGAAGACGCCAAGATCGCCGAGTTCCTTCACCACTGCGAGCGGTATCAGTTCGTCTTTCAAATGCCACTGATGTGCGAACGGCGTCACCTTCTCTTGCGCAAAACGAAAGAACTGTTCGCGGATCAAGCTCATCGTGTCGTCGAGGCCAGGCTCGCCGACGAACATCGCGCCCTGGTGCTTGACCATGTAGCCGACAATGCCGGCACGCACTTCGGCGCGCGTGCCCATGCGCGCCAATTCGGATACGGCCGGCGACCAGAAGTCGCCGATCTCTTCGTCGGCAAGACCAAGGTCGTAGGGCCTCGCGATTTCGTTCTGGCTCATCGCGATCCCACCTGGCAACTGCGCCAGGTACTCTCCAAAAGACGCGAGCAGGATGAGCTGTTCGATCTCGCCGAATTTTTTTGCCTCCTCGAGGCCGCGCGCCCAGCGCACCATCTGGCGCAGCGCCTCGACATAAGTCGCGAACCAGGCGAGTGCGTGCGTCGCGCGCTGCTCGCGGTCCAACGCCTCGGACGAGATCTTTCCGTCCTGCGTCACCAGATCAGCAACCGAGGATTTGGCGGCAACAAGCAGCCCCTCGGCGGAAAACAACGCTTCCTCGCAGCGCGTCAGCAGATGGGGGACCGTGATGGAGAGCATGGACTGGCACTTCGGGGATGTCGCTCTCGACCTTAGCGGAACCTGTGTCGCAGTGCACCATTGTGTGTCTGGCCTTGCGCCATTGGGACCTGCGTGATCCTAATTGGCGCGGGATGGAGGCCTTGATGCCCGGCAAACAAGGGCTCGTTTTGCTCCAAATAATGCTGGCTGTCGTTCTGCTGCTGGTGCTGATTTCAATCCCCGGAGTTGGCCGCGAATTTCCGGCACCTCAAGACGATGATGTTGCCGCGCGATTGGCCTTCGCGGCGAAGTGGCTGCTCGTTCCGGCGCTGTGTCTCCTTGCCGGAATCGGTGCACTGGGCAGTCTGCGGTTTTTCTCGGACGACGCGATCGACGGTACGCGAACGCCGGCGAGCCGCACACTTGAGATCAACATTCGCTACAATCTGAACACGCTGGAGCAAACGGTTCTTGCCGCCGTCGCGTGGACAGGACTCGCCTTAGCGTTGCCGCACGATCAGTTGGGACTCATCGGTGTACTTGCCGCCGTCTTCGCGCTTGGCAGAGTCCTTTTCTGGTCGGGCTATCTGATCGCACCCTGGGCGCGTGCCATCGGCTTTGCACTGACCTTCTATCCGACGGTCGGTGTTCTTCTATGGCTCGCCGGGCATTCCTTGCGCTAGCCGCCGCTCGCTTCGACGACATCTTCGAAGGTACGAAGTCCCGTGCGCTGCGCGTTCACCAGGACCGCCATGTTGCCTGGCAGGTGTTCGTTTTTCCACATCTTGGTGTGGGCTCTTGGAATGTCGGCCCAGGAAAACACTTCGGACATGGCAGGATCGATGCGTCGCTCGACGACCAGCCGGTTGGCCTGACTTGCCTGCAACAAATTGGCGAAGTGCGAGCCCTGAATGCGCTTCTGGCGCATCCAGACATAGCGCGCATCGAAGGTGATGTTGTAGCCGGAGGTGCCGGCACAGAACACGACCATGCCGCCGCGTTTCACGACGAGGCACGACACCGGGAAGGTGGATTCGCCGGGATGTTCGAACACCATGTCGACATCGTTGCCCTTGCCGGTGATGTCCCAGATCGCCTTGCCGAACTTGCGCGCTTCCTTGGTCCAGGCGTCGTATTCCGGCGTTCCGACTTTGGGCATCGCGCCCCAGCAATGGAAATTCTTGCGATTGATGACGCCTTTGGCGCCGAGCGACATGACGAAGTCGCGCTTGCTCTCGTCGCTGATGACGCCGATGGCGTTGGCGCCCGAGACGGCGCAAAGCTGAACCGCGAATGAGCCGAGCCCGCCGGACGCGCCCCACACCAGCACATTGTGCCCGGGACGCAGGATGTGCGGACGATGGCCGAAGAACATGCGGTAGGTTGTGGCGAGCGTGAGCGTGTAGCAGGCCGACTCTTCCCAGGTCAGATGACGCGGGCGCTCCATCAGCTGGCGGTCCTGCACGCGCGCGAACTGCGCGAAGGAGCCGTCCGGAGTCTCGTAGCCCCAGATGCGTTGACTTGGCGAGAACATGGGATCGCCGCCGTTGCACTCTTCGTCGTCGCCGTCATCCTGATTGCAGTGCACGACGACTTCGTCGCCGACTTTCCAGCGCGTGACTTTCGAGCCTACGGCCCACACGATGCCCGAGGCATCGGAGCCGGCGATGTGAAACGGATTCTTGTGCGCGTCGATGGGAGAAATCGGCGTGCCGAGCGCGGCCCACACACCGTTGTAGTTGACGCCGGCGGCCATCACGAGAATCAGCACGTCATGGGAATCGAGCGGCCAGGTCGGCACGACTTCGAGCTGCATCGATTGTTCCGGCGGACCGTGCCGGTCTTTGCGCACCACCCAGGCATGCATCTTCGACGGCACGTGGCCGAGCGGCGGAATTTCGCCGATGTCATACAAGTCCTTGTAAACTTCGAGCGCTGGCTTGGCCTCGGCTTGCGCCATGTTCACTCCCTCAGGTGGGCGGCGAAGTAGGCCTCCCCTCGTGTTGCATTGCAACAGAAATCGGTCACTTTTGCTGTGCAAATATGACCATTGGCGCAATTATCTTGCGTTATGGTTTACGGTGCCGACCCGACCAACCCGATTTCCGGCCTTTCGCCTTGCCGGCGATTTCCTTCAGCTTGACCGTCTGGCGGATGGACAGCGACGTGCCCGGTGCGCCCTTCTCGGGATCGCCGAACGCCCGGCCGTATTTTTCGACGCGACCTTCGACCGACCCAAGAAACTCTCCCTCCCAATCCGACAATTTGATTCCACTGCGCACAGCCGCACGGCGGGCGCGCTTCAAGGCGTTCAAGGCCGCACGCTTCGCCTGTTCACGCCGATCGGGGAGTTTCTTCTGTTTCACTGCTGCAGCCGCGCGTCGTGACGACGCGGATTCTTGCAACCCTTCTCTTCGCCCACAAGTCTCGACAGAACGTCGGCGATGGTTTGCACTGATAAGCGAGACCAAGGACGCATCCGATGGAAATCAACGGCATCGCGCACATCTTCATCACTGCCGGAGACTTCGATTTGTCTCGCGCCTTCTATAGCAAATTGCTGCCATTCCTGGGACTGAAAGTCGTCGCGGACGCGCCCGGCATCTACTATTGCGTCGGCGGGCGAACCGGTTTCGGCATCGAAGCTCCGCCGCAACGATCGAAGGGCAAGCGTTTCGTCCAAGGCGACGTCGGTCTGCATCACGTCTGTTTTCGTGCCCGTGAACGCGGCGAGGTCGATGAGGCCCATCGCTTTCTCAAAGATATCGGCGCGCACATCGTGCATGCGCCTCAGCAAGACAATTATGCGCCCGGCTATTATTCGGTCTTGTTCGAAGATCCGGATGGAACCCGCCTGGAAATCAATCATGTCCCGGGACGTGGTTTGCTCGAGGAAGGCGCCAAGATCGGCGGCGTCTACAGCGAGGGCTTGCCGTCATAGAATTCGTCAGCGCGACGGATCGGTGAGCGCGGAATAGACGAACGTCTGGGACTCGACGCCAAGTCGCGCGCTGCCGGCTGCGCCTCCACCAAAGCGTTGAATCATGCCGAGAAAGAACAGATCGTTCTTGGGATCGATCCAGAACCATGTCCCGGCTGCGCCGCCCCACCAGATCGAACCTTTGCCCTGCAACGATCCGAGTTTTGCCGGGTCGAGCGATATCGCAAAGTCGAGACCGAAGCCCAACGCGTCCGTGCCGATTGGCGGGCCGTACTCGTCGGGATGGCCGGGCGTCACGGAATCCTCGATGTGATCGGCCTGCATCAATGCCACGGTCGCCGGCGCCAGGATGCGCACGCCGTTCAACTCTCCGCCGTTCAGGATCATCTGGCAGAAGCGAGCATAGTCGTCGATGGTCGAAACCGTTCCGCCGCCGCCTGAGTCCATCGGCGGCTCTTTGGTGAAATCTTGCAGTTGAGGAAAGAGCGCGGGTGTGAGTTCGAGGAGTTTCCCGGTCTGAGGATTTGTGACGTACACCTCCGAAAGCCGCGCCTTCTGTGAAGGCGGTGTGAAGAAGCCGGTGTCCTTCATGCCAAGCGGCTTGAAGATATGGTCGGCCATGAAATCGCCGAGCCGCTGACCCGAGAGTTTCTCGATGATGTAACCCTGAATGTCCACGGCGACGGAGTAGGACCAGCGTGTCCCGGGCTGATAAAGCAGCGGAATCTTGGCGATCTTGTGGACCATGTCCTGCAGACTGCTCGATGCCAGCACTTTGTGGTCGCGAAACGCGTCGTCGATAGGGTTGCCGGTGCGCAGGCCGTAGCCGAAGCCCGCCGTGTGCGTCATCAGCTCGCGCATGGTCGGCACGTGCTTCATGTCTTCGACGGTCGGCTGCCCCTTGGCGTCGGTGCCGTTCATCACCTTGAGAGTGGCGAATTCGGGAATGAATTTCGTGATCGGATCGTCAAATCGCCAAAGTCCCTGTTCGAACAGGATCATCATGGCGACGCCGACCATCGGCTTGGTCTGCGAATACATGCGGAAGATGGTGTCCCGCGTAATCGGTGTTCCCGCGGAGAGACTCTTCAGACCGTGCAGATGGAGGTCGACGATCCTGCCATGGCGCACCAGCATGGTCTCAATTCCGGCAACCTGTCCGCCGTCGACCGCGCGATCCATCGCGGCGTCGAGAAGTTTGATCCTGTCTGCGGAGAAGCCGACGGTTTGCGGTGCTGCAGGCGTAAGTTGCGCGGGAGCCGCATCCGCCTTTGCGCGCGCTTCAGCATGCGTGAACAAGCCAGCCACAATCATGACCGCGGCTGCAGCCGGAAGAGCCTTTGTCATCAATTTTCCCACTCGCAATGGAACGGACTGCCCCATCAAGATTGGGCGATTCTGACGGTGGCGGCAATTGTTCTTTCAGTGCGCCGCGTGCGGGTCGCGCTCTCCGGCATGAACGGCCGTCGCGATTGCGTCCGTCGCAACAGGACACGTGTAAAACGGCGAGCGGGCGCAGTTGGGATTGTAGGCAAAGTTGAAATCGATGGTCGCGGTCTTGGGCGGAAAGGTGCCGAAGTTTGAAATGTCGACATAGCGTCCCGAGCCGTAGGTTCCCTTCCCCGTCAGATCATCCATGAAAAACGCCGACATATCCGTCAACTTTCGTGGATCGTTGCTGTCGCCGTAAAATGGCAGCGTGAAGCTTTTTCCATTCAAGGTAAAAGTCGCGTCGCCGGCGTGAAAGAATTGTTTGTCGGTGCCGCGCGAGGTTCGGAAGACGCGCGGCGGCAATTTCGGATCTGGCTTGAATGTCGCGGAGACGCGGTACGCCGGGTCATAGGGGAAATAGTCCAGACCGTGAAAGGCGACGGCTTCACGACGGTGCTGATTGTAGACGAGGATGCGAACGCCCATCACGCCGGCGCTCACCTGTGTCGGAAATCCCATGATGTCCACATTCGAGTCGATGGCGACACCTTTGCGCAGCGTGGCGTCGTCGATGGCCTTTCCGGACATCGTCGCGCTCATGCGGCCCGCCGCATAGCGCGCGGTCAGGACGCCATCGCTCCTTCCCGGCACCCAGCGATAAGAATCGGGATTGCCCTTCACACCCGTAAGCGTCGCCGATTGTCCCTCACCCAGATAGGCGGCGTCCTGAATCTTCAGGATCGCGTGCGGGATTTTGGCATAGGCGTCGTTGGCCTCCTTGAGTTCGGACTTCCACTCCTCCTGCGGTGTCTTCGGCGCGACAGCGGCGATGCTGAAAAGACCGAGCAATAAAGCGGTCGCCAAACCTGCTATGCGCATGTCGCCTCCCAGCACTTATTTTGCAGTGCAGCAAAATATCTTATAGGTTGCTGTTCTCTGTCTGAGAATGATCTCGCCCATGTCGCGCGACAAGCCCTGGATCTTTCGCACCTATGCCGGCCATTCGAGCGCGGCGGCGTCGAATGCGCTCTATCGCGCGAACTTGTCCAAGGGCCAAACCGGACTCTCGGTCGCCTTCGATCTGCCGACCCAGACGGGCTATGACAGCGACGATGCGCTCGCCAAGGGCGAAGTGGGCAAGGTCGGCGTTCCCGTCTCGCACATCGGCGACATGCGCGCGCTGTTCGACGGTATTCCGCTCAAGGACATGAACACCTCGATGACGATCAACGCGCCGGCGGCCTGGCTGCTGGCGCTTTATGTCGCCGTCGCCGACGAGCAAGGTGCGCCGCGCGCGAGCCTCACCGGCACGACGCAGAACGATATCATCAAGGAATATCTGGCACGGGGTACGTACATTTTTCCGCCCAAGCCGGCCTTGCGGCTGACCACGGACATGATCGCGTTCACGACGGCGGAACTCCCGAAGTGGAATCCGATCAATTTGTGCTCGTATCACTTGCAGGAAGCCGGCGCAGACGCGGTCGAGGAAGCGGCATTCGCTCTCGCCGCCGCGGTTGCGGTGCTGGACGCTGCGAAGGCGCGCGGCGCGATTCCGGCGGCGGAGTTTCCCAGGGCCGTCGGCCGGATGAGCTTTTTCGTGAATTCCGGCGTCAAATTCATCACGGAAATCTGCAAGCTGCGCGCAATGGGTGCCTTGTGGGATGAGATCGCGCGCGACCGCTATGGCGTAACGGATCCAAAGCTCAGGCTGTTCCGCTATGGCGTCCAGGTGAATTCACTGGGGCTCACCGAGCAACAGCCTGAAAACAATGTCTATCGCGTTCTCTTCGGGATGCTCGGCGTCACGCTTTCCAGGAATGCGCGTGCGCGCGCAGTGCAGCTTCCCGCGTGGAACGAAGCGCTTGGGTTGCCCAGACCTTGGGACCAGCAATGGTCGCTGCGCCTGATGCAGATCGCCGCCTTCGAGACCGATATGTTGGAATATGGCGACATCTTCGACGGCTCGAAGGTGATCGGCGAAAAGGTCGAGCAGTTGAAGTCCCAGATACGAGAGGAGATGGAGCGTATCGAGAGTTTTGGCGGCGCCGCGTCGCAGGAAGCGCTCGAATACATGAAAGAGCGCCTGGTCGCCTCGAATGCCGCACGCGTCGAAGCAATCGAACGCGGCGACGAGATGCGCGTCGGCGTGAACGCTTATCGCGAGACCGAGGTCTCACCCCTGACGGCCGGCAATGGTCATTTCCTGACCGTCGATGAATCGGCAGAGAGCGGCCAGATCGAACGGCTGCGCGCCTGGCGTGCGGTGCGCGACGAAAAAAGAGTCGCAGCGGCGCTCGCAGCACTCGAGCGCGCCGCGCGTCAGGATACGAACCTCATGCCCGTGTCGATCGAATGCGCCAAGGCAGGGGCAACCACAGGCGAATGGGCCCGGACTCTGAGGCGCGTCTTCGGCGAATACCGCGCGCCGACCGGCGTGGCGGCGACCGGCCCGTCGCGCAACGACGAACGGATCGGCGCGCTGCGCGAGAGCGTCGAGACCGCGTCGAAGAAACTCGGCCGTCAACTCACCTTTCTCGTGGCCAAGCCCGGACTTGACGGCCATTCCAACGGCGCCGAACAGATCGCCATCCGTGCCCGCGATGCCGGCATGAACGTCATCTATAACGGCATCCGCTTCTCGCCCGACGACATCGTCGCCGAGGCAAAGGCGAAGAAGCCGCACCTCATCGGCCTTTCGATCCTCTCCGGCAGTCACGTCTCGCTGGCGCGCGATGTCGTGACGAAACTGAAGGCAGCCGGCCTCTCCGACATCAAGGTCGTGGCCGGCGGCATCATCCCGCCCGAAGACGAAGCGACATTGAAGGCAGCCGGAATCGCTGCCGTCTTCAGTCCCAAGGATTATGATCTGAGCCAGATCATGCAGGGACTGGTCGATTTGTCGGTGCGCTAGGACACTTCACAACGGCAAATTCGATCGGACCTGCGCCGGCGTCCAGCCTTTGTCGCGCAACGCTCGTAAGGTGATCGCCTTGTCGCGCTTGGAGAACTTTTTTCCCGAAGCGTCCAAGATGAGCCTGTGATGCGCATAAGAAGGTTCGGAAAGACCGAGCAGCGCCTGCAACAGTCGCTGCACGTGGCTGGCGGCGAATAGGTCTTCGCCCCGGGTCACGAGCGTGACGCCCTGATGCGCATCGTCGACGACTACCGCGAGATGATAGGAGGCAGGAAGATCCTTTCGGGCAAGAATGATGTCGCCGAACAATTCCGGTTGCACGTTGATCGTTCCCGTTTCGCCTTTCGTGCCCTGTCCTTGCTCCAGAAAGGTGAGTGGCCCAACCCATTCCGCTGCCTTCGTCACGTCGAGACGGATTGCATGCGACACGCCGGAGGAAATTCTCGCGTCCCGTTCCGTTTTGGTCAGATTGCGGCACGTGCCCGGATAGATTGGACCATCCGGACCAGATGGTGCTTCTGCCGCGCGCGCGATCTCAGCTGCGATGTCCTTGCGCGTACAAAAGCAAGGATAGGTGAGTCCCAGCGCATCCAGCTTGTGCAAGGCAGTTTGGTAGGCCGCCATGCGTTCAGACTGGCGCAGCACCGGCTCCGCCCAATCGATCCCCAACCAGAGCAAATCCTCGAAGATCGCCTCGACGAACGCCTCGCGGCAGCGCGCCGTATCGAGATCCTCGATGCGCAGAATGAATTGTTGGCCGGCCTCGAATGCTTTGATCGCGGCAAACGCATGACCGAGATGCAAGAGACCGGTTGGACTTGGCGCAAATCGCGTGACAATCATGAAGCGAGTCTACAACAGTCTCGGTGCCCGCTTCCCGTGACGCGGTGAAATCGGTAGAAGCGAGCATGGCATTCGGTCAGCGCGCACTCACCGGTCCCCGCCTGCCGGCGCAGCGCGGACAGGCGACACATCTCGTCGTGCTCTGCCATGGCTATGGCGCCGATGGAAACGACCTGATCGGACTGGCGCCGCATTGGCAACGGCAGTTGCCGACGGTTGCTTTCGTTGCGCCAAACGCGCCGGAACGTTGCGCCGGCTCGCCCACAGGTTATCAGTGGTTTGCCATCTCCCGCCTTGATCCCGGCGAGATGCAGAAGGGCGTCGAGTCTGCGGCGGCGGCACTCAACGACTTTCTCGACGCCGAGCTTGCGCGGCTCGAACTTGCAGCCGATCGCCTGGCGCTGGTCGGGTTCAGCCAAGGGACGATGATGTCGCTGCATGTCGGTCTGAGACGCGCAGTGAAGCCGGCGGCGATCGTCGGCTATTCGGGCATGCTCGCGCGCGGCACGGCAATGGAGCCGCTGCCGGCAGATACGCCTCCCATTCTGCTGGTGCACGGCGACGCCGATCAGATGATCCCGCCGGACGCGATGTTTGCCACGGCCGGAATGCTTGGCCAAGCCGGGGCGTGCGTACAGTGGCACGTCGCACCGGGCGTCGGTCACGGCATCGATCCCGTCGGACTTCAAATGGGCGGCAGCTTTCTCAGCATGGCCTTTCGCCATCAGCTTCGTCGACGCGTTCCTGAGGTTAATTGCCCCTTATCCTAGGGCGTTACCGATCTGTCACGCCGAATCGACTATTGTCTGGGGCAGCTTGGCAGCGCCCGCGCTTTGCCCTTATGGTGCCGCCGCCTGAGAGGAGTGACGATCAAAGGACCTGTTTCGTGTTAGCCGCCCGGCTTCCAGACAATTGTCCCGCGCTGGTGCTGAATGCCGACTACCGGCCGCTCAGCTATTTCCCGCTGTCGCTGTGGTCGTGGCAGGACGCGATCAAGGCCGTCTTTCTCGAGCGCGTGAACATCCTCGAGGAGTATGATCGCATTGTGCATTCGCCGAGCTTCGAGATGCGCATTCCCTCCGTCGTCTCCCTCAAGACATATGTCCGCCCCGCGCGCAATCCTGCCTTCACGCGGTTCAACCTTTTCCTGCGCGACCGGTTCGAGTGCCAGTATTGCGGCTCGGACGAAGACTTGACCTTCGATCATGTCATCCCGCGTTCGCGCGGCGGACGCACGACGTGGGACAATGTCGTCACCGCCTGCGCGCCTTGCAATCTGCTCAAAGGCGGACGCATGGCGCATCACATCGGCATGCATCCCAAGCATCGTCCGCATCGGCCGACGATCAATGAGCTGCGCAGCAACGGGCGAAAATTTCCGCCCAACTATCTGCACGATTCCTGGGCCGACTATCTCTACTGGGACAGCGAGCTCGAGCCGTAAGGTCCGTTCGATGAGAGGATTGTTCGCCACGACGGTGTTGCTTTGCCTGGTGATATCGGCTGCCGCGGCGGAAGAACACTATCTCTACGATGTGATTACAAAACCGGCGTACAAGCACTCGATTACCGCCATCGTCGCCGGTCAGCCGCTCGAGAGCTGGGTGAAAGCCGTTCTGAGCGGCGAAGAGGGACTCGGCACTCCGGGTAAAGCGGTCTCTGCCGGCGGTGTGAGCTATGAACTCTACGACGTCTGTCAGCCACACAATTGCGGCGGAAATTTCTTCTATGTCCTATTTACGCCCGAAGGTGGCCAAGCCTGGGCCGTGCTCACCAAAGACGATCGAGTCCTGCGTTTCTACGGCAACCCAAACGCCGCCCAACAAAGAATACTGACCGACGCGACGAAAAGGTGAATCAGCGCTTTTCTCGCCACATCGCGACCAGCGGCGGGGCGCCCGGCGGCGAGATGCTGCCGCGCGCCACGAAGCCGGCGCGTTCGTAGAGTTTGGTATTGCGCGGATTGGAATTCTCCAGATAGGCCGGAACACCTTCTTCGTCGGCGCGCTTCACGGTCGCGTCGAGCATCGCTCCGCCAAGGCCAAGCCCCTGGAGCCGCGGCGCGACGGCAATGAAGGCAAGATAGAAGTGCTTCTCGTGCGGATGGTTTTTCTCCATCGCTTCCGCCATGGCCGAACCGCGCCTCAGCCGCGGAAAGCCGCATAGACGAACAAACAGCGGAAAGAGCCTGAGCTGCTCCAGGAAACCTCCGGGACTTGCCGGTGCACCGGGCGGCAGCCAGGCGGCGCACACGCCGCCGTCGCTGCTCATCCACACTTCTCCGAATGGGATGGCACGCGTCTTGAGGAGCCAGAAAAAGAACTGCTCCAGCACGAGTGGGCGCCTGGCGCCTGGCCGAGCGATCCAGTTGAAGACCGGATCGGTGGTGAACGCAGCCGCGAACAGGCGCGACAGCGAAGACGCGTCCGCGTCACTTGCGCGCCTGGGCGCCGCTGCGGCAGCCAGCAGCGCATGCCGGTCAGCGCTCATATTTTTTCCGAGAGCGCAATGGCGAGACGGCAACCAGCCTTGATGCCTTCGCTGAGAAGCCGATATCCTCTCGCCTCCTCGGCACCGTGCGCCATCGCCGTGTCGCGATGCTGGACCTCTTCAAGCCGGAAGGCCTCGACAGTGTCCTTCAATTCGCGATCGGACTCGCCAAGTCGGGCCACCTGCGCAGCATAGTGCTCGTCGATGACATCCTCGACGGCGGCGGTGCAAGCCATCGCGGCCTTTTCGCCCATCAACGCCGTCGCGGCGCCGAGCGCGAAGCCGGCCACGCGCCACACGGGCTCCAGGGCGGTCGGCCGCACGCGGCGCTTGTTGATGAGCGTGTCGAACGAAGTCAGATGACGCTTCTCCTGTTCCGCCATGTGGCGAATGGCGTCGACTGCAGCGGAATTTGTGGCGCCAAAGACCGCAAGCTGACCTTCATAGATTCGCACGGCACCATATTCGCCAGCATGATCGACGCGAATCATCGCGTCGATGTCGGCTTTCTCTTTGCTGCCGGGAAAGGCGGGGCGAGCTTTGCGACTCATGCTTTGCGCACCAAAAGCGTGGAGCCAAGGACTGCCGTCCCCAGCGAGATGATGGCATTATAGCCCGCCATCGAGATTCCAAAGAGCCGCCACGCCGCGACGTCGCAGCGCGGCACGGGCGCGTTGAGGTCAAGCTTGCCGGTGAAGACATAGCCCGTTGTGCAGGCCGACGGGCCCGGCCACCACTGCCACTCAACACCAGCATGATACACGCCGATCGCGCCGGACGTAGCAATCAGCAGAAGCGTTAAAATCGCGAGCGGCAACGCGGTGGCCGGATTCAAAACTCCGCGACGCAGCAAAAGCCAGCCGCCGATGCCCACGATTGCCGCTGCGATGTGCGGCCAGCGTTGCCAGTGGCACATTTCGCAAGGGGGATAGTTCAGAACATATTGAAAATAAAGCGCGCCGAGAATCAGAGCCAACGCGACCGCGCCGGCGAAGAATGTGACTTGTTCAGCTTTCATCGTGCAAATATCCGGTTCTCGTCGTCGAACGCCTTGAATTCCAGAGCGTTGCCGCTGGGATCGCGAATGAAGAAGGTTGCCTGTTCGCCAGGAAGTCCCGCAAAGCGTGTATCGGGTGCGATCACAAAATCGACTTTGCTTTGTTTTAATCTGTCGACCAGCGTATGCCACTGCGACATAGAGAGAATCACGCCGAAGTGACGAACCGGCACCTGTTCGCCGTCGACCTCATTATGCGCTTTATCGAGGACGCTATCCGCGCTTAGATGCGCGACGATTTGGTGGCCGAAGAAATCGAAATCCACCCATTCGTCGCTTGACCGTCCTTCAGGACAGCCGAGCAGGGTTCCATAGAAGGCGCGCGCTTCGGAAAGATCGCGCACGGGAAATGCCAGATGGAATCGAGGGCGTGAGGTCATGATGGATCTCGCCAGACGTACGAAAGAAACAGGTTACGGAAGCGAAGGGAAGCTCATGCGCAAGTCCCTGGCAAGTCGCCACGGTTCGAAACGTGAATTGCTGCGCATCGATGGTCGCGCCGTCGAGGTCACCATGCGTCTCAATCCGCGGGCGCGACGCTTGATCGTCAAAGTGCATCCTTCGACGGGCGAGGTGACGGTCGTTGCCCCGTCGCGCATCTCGCTCACGCGCGCTCTCGATTTTGCGCGCGGCGAAACATCCTGGATCGCGCGCCAGCTTGCGCGCGTGCCCAAGCAGGTGCCTCTCGTCTCAGGGGCGCGCATTCCATTTCGGGGTGTCGAATGCCTGATTGTGCCGGCCGAGAAAGGCCGCGGGCCGGTCTGGCAGGACTCAGATGGTCACCTGCGCGTCAGTGGCCGTGCCGAGCACATGCCGCGCCGATTGATCGATTTTCTGAAGCGCGAAGCACGGACGTCGCTTGAGAGGCGCTCGTTCGAATTCGCGGCACTGCTTGGCACGAGGCCCCGCCGCGTCACTGTGCGCGATACGGCAAGCCGCTGGGGCTCGTGTTCCGCCAACAAATCGATTTCCTATTCCTGGCGCCTGATTTTGGCGCCGGCGTTTGTGCTGGACTATGTCGTGGCGCATGAAACGGCGCATCTGCTCGAGATGAATCACGGACCACGCTTTTGGCGGCTGGTGCGCTCACTGACACCTGAGATATCCACCGCGCAAGCATGGCTGAAAGAGAACGGCGTGATGCTGCATCGCTACGCGGCTCGCGAAACGGCGCCGTGACGCTAGGTGCCGTTGCCGAAAAG
>Ga0157379_10001284_pt1 | contig 20438 bp, 13 predicted proteins | sample S25metaG_FD_121802 | JGI IMG/M metagenome (GOLD analysis project Ga0157379, IMG submission 121802) | Switchgrass rhizosphere microbial communities from Kellogg Biological Station, Michigan, USA - S2-5 metaG | ecosystem: Host-associated > Plants > Roots > Rhizosphere > Soil | place: USA... | reverse complement strand
GATGAGCGGACCTCGGAACTCGATCGAGTGCCGGAATCGAGCTTGGCACGCGAGCGTTTCCGTTGCGGCAACGACATGGTGTGCGGCTGGGCCGGATCGCTGGCCGGCGCCGACGGCATCAATGTGGTCGCGGGCACCGGCTCGATCTGCTACGGCGAGTACGCCGGGCGCAGCGCGCGCTGCGGGGGCTGGGGAGAGTTATTCAGCGATGAGGGCTCGGCCTACTGGATCGCGCGGGAGGGCCTGGCACTGTTCTCGCGCATGAGCGACGGGCGCGCACCTAAGGGTCCGTTGCACGAGCTGGTGCGCGAGCGGCTCGGCGCGCGGCGTGACATCGAACTGACCGCCTGGATCAGCTCCGAACTTAACCTGCAGCGCAGCGGCCTGGCGGCCCTCGCAAGGCTCGTGCACCAGGCAGCTGAGCGTAACGACCCTCAGGCCGCGCAGATTCTGGCCAATGCCGCCCAGGAGCTCGCCGAGCTGGTTGCCGCCACCCACCGGAATCTCGCCATTCCGGACTCCGTGCGGGTGCCCGTGTCGTATTCGGGCGGGGTGTTTGGGATCGGCGAGAAAGTCACGGCGCCCTTCAACCAGGCGCTCAAGTCAATGGGCGATCACTTCGAGCTGCGCGTGCCGCGCTTTGCGCCCTCGATTGGCGCTGCGCTGTACGCCGCCAAGTGCTGTGGCGAGCCGCTCACCGTAAGCGCGCTCGAGCGACTCGAGAAGCAGGCCGCGGCCAGGCCCGTGGAGGACTGACCTTGGCGCTTACCTGCCGTACAAGCCCGTCAGTTCCGCTTTGGCGAGTGCGTTGGCGTTGACGGTAAAGCCGATCATCGCAGCGCCGGCGCCAGAGGGCACATCGAGCTTGTCGACCTTGAGGGCGTACACGGTGAAGTGGTAGTGGTGCTGGCCGTGACCGGGCGGCGGACACGGGCCGCCCCAGCCCTCGGAACCAAAGTCGGTCTTACCCTGCAGCGCGCCCTTCGGCAACAGTGCGCCCTCCGCCGTGCCCGCTCCCTGGGCGATCGCATGCGTGGCGGCAGGAATGTTGTAGACGACCCAGTGCCACCAGCCGGCGCCGCCCGTGGGCGCATCCGGATCGTGTACCAGCAGCGCAAAGCTCTTGGTGCCTGCAGGCTCGCCGCTCCAGCTCAAGGCGGGCGAGAGATTGTCGCCGCTGCAACCGAAACCCTTGTAAACAAACTTGTTGGCGATCGGGCCATTCGCGCGGATGTCCGTGCTGGTAAGCGTGAAGCCGGCTGCCGCCGCCACGCCGAACGCGCTCATCGAGACCAGGCAAGCTAACAAAGTTTTCATGTCCCTTTCCTCAATCTACAAAGACATCGAATCACAGGGTCGCGTTAGCGGCCTAACGCTAAATCTTCCGATCATCGCGGCCCCCAAACAAGTCGGAAAGCGCTGATCCTGGCCTCAGCCTGCCAATCTTGGATCGGCCAGCACCTCGCGCAACGTGTCGGTGACACGCTGCGCATGTTCAGGGCCAAAGCACATGGGCGGACGCAGTTTGAGTACGTTGCCGGCCGGGCCCTCCCCGCCGATCAGCACACCGCGCTCGCGCAGCCCATTGATGATCCGCTTCGCCCGTTGCGGCGCCGGCCTTGCCTGCTCATCAATAACCTCCACGCCCAAAAGCAGCCCATGTCCGCGCACTTCGCCCAACCCGCGCTGCGATTGCGCGAGCTCGGCCAGCAAGGAGCGAAAGTGTGTGCCGGTAGAAAGCGCATTGGCCATGAGCTGTTCGCGCTCCATCACCTCCAGCACCGCAAGCCCGGCCGCGGCCGCCACCGGGTTGCCCCCGAAGGTGGAGAAGAAGCCGGTTTGCTTCTGGAACGCCTCCAGGATCGAGCGCCGGGTGACCACCACGCCCAGGGGATAACCGTTGCCGACCGGTTTGCCCAGCGTGACGATGTCAGGCACGTAGCCGCGCCGCTCAAAGCCCCAGAAGTGCGAGCCCGACCTGCCGAGCCCGTACTGAACCTCATCGCCAATCACAAGACCGCCGGCCGCGCGCACCGCGGAGACGACCGGCTCGAGCCATTCGGGGGACGGGTCGTAGATGCCGTTGCTCGTCAAAGCACTGTCGATCATGAAGGCGGCGAGGCCAAAGCCGCGCGCGGCAAGCGCATCGATCGCGCGTCGCGCATCGGGGCCAGCGTCTGCGGGCGGTGCGATGAGGCACTCAACGTGCGGCGGGCTCTCGGGGCGCAGCGCCGGGGACAGCGCTGTCACCGCCTCGGTGATGCCGTGGTACGCGTGTTGCATGACCAGCGCGCCGCCGCGCCCGCTGCTGGCGCAGGCGATGCGCCAGGCAATATCGTTGGCTTCGCTGCCGGAATTGACGAACAGGCAGCAATCGAGACCCTCGGGCAGAGTGGCCGTCAGGCGCTCGGCGTAGTTCAGCACCGTTCTGTCCAGGTAACGGGTGTTGCTGGCGATGCGGCTGGCCTGCGCGTGGATTGCGCGCACCACGTGCGGATGCGCATGCCCGACGTGCGGCACATTGTTGTAGACATCGAGAAAACGCTCGCCGGCGGCGGTGTACACCCACACGCCCGCACCGCGCACCAGATGCAGCGGGCGCTCGTAGAAAAGCTCCGCGTTCGCGCCCATCAGGCGCTGGCGCCGCTCCAGCAGCTCGGCATCCGTGCCGGCAGACTCCGGTGAGGACATCCCGAGGGTGATCGCCGGCGTGCTGGCGGATGTCCCGGCGGCGCGATGCCACTCGGCGCTACAGAGCGCCCGCCCCCGGCTCGCCAGCAGCTCCAGGCTCTCGGTGGCGCGCGCCACGGAATCGGCCACCTCGCGCGCGCCGGCCGGATCATGCCGGCTGCGCCAGCCATGTATCAGCAGGTTGGTCGCGAGCCGCGCGGTGACGATTTCATAGATGAGTTCCACGGCCGCCCCCGGCAGGCGCTGCAACGTGGTGTAGCCGGCCAAAAGCTCTGGAATCCGTGCGCTGTCGGCCACGCCCTCGGCGAGAAACTCCGCCATGGCCACCGCCGGCTCGAACACCAGCGGCGCGTGAATCATGTCGCCGAAATCCAGGATGCCGACGCACTGCTCCCCGGTGGCATCCAAGAGCAGGTTGCGCGGATGGCAATCGCCATGCACCGCCTGCGAGCGCAAAGCCCGCACCGCCCCGAGCCGGGCGCTCAAGCCGTTGAGTGCGAGGCGAGCCAGCTTCCGGTCGGCGTTCGAATCAAGATAGTCGATGTACTTGAGCAGCGCCGGCGCCTGGCGCACGTCCCACACGATTCTTTGCGCCAGCGCCGGGTGGAAAAAACCTGCAAGCGCCCGGTCCAACACCGCCAGGGTTCGACCGATGACCTCGAGTGAGCGGGCCTCAAGCCGGCGCTGAGCGGCCAGCACGCCTGGCATGAACGGCACCATCCGGCAGTCGTAGGCGATCCCCGCAATCAGTCCGCGGGTGACAGCACGTCCATCCAAGGCCTGCACGATGCGTGGCACCGGGAGTGTGGGCGCCTGCTCGGCCAGGTGCCGTAACACCTGCGTCTGGCAATCCTGGATGACCTCATCAGAGGCCGGATCAATAATCTTCAGTACGTAATCGCGCCCGTCTGAGGTGCGCAGCCGGAAATTCCGGTCACGCTCCCCGGGCAGCAGCTCAGCCTGAGCTTCAATGCCGTAGAGATCCCGGGCGAGTCGCCCGGCATCGGACTCGTTTACCGGCGGCGGCGCGGTCTGCAATGCGATCAAGCCATCATTCCCCAAGACTCACCCCAATCGGCTGCGCCACAGCATTCCCTTCAAAGGGATTGACCCATGATACATCGCATGAGAGATCGCCCACCGGAACCGGTGGTGCGAGAAGCTGGGCGCGGAAGCCCGTTACCCGGGCCTCGTGATGCTCAGGCCACGCCCGAGAGTTCCTTGAGAGCGGCGTAGCGGCCCGAGGGCGAGAGGCCCTCGTGCGCCGCCTTAAGGGTCCAGAGCTCATTGCGGCGCGCGACGAACTCGCTTCCCGACAGGCTCGGGAGCGAGCCGGCCCGCGCGAACAGGAACCCCTGGCCCGCAACGCACCCGAGCCCCAGCAAGGCGTCGACCTGCGCATCGAGTTCGATACCTTCCGCCACGGTATCGAGGCCCAGGGTTTCGCTTAAGGTAATTACGGCGCGAGCCAGTTCCGAGCCGGTGGACGAATTGGCCAGGCGGCTGACGAAGGAGCGATCGATCTTGAGAATGTCGATCGGAAAGCGGTGCAAATACGAGAGCGAGGAATAGCCGGTGCCAAAGTCATCGATCGCAAGTCGCACGCCGAGCGCCTTGAGCTGCACCAGGCGCGCGAGATTCGCTTCCGTGTTGTGCATGATCGTGCTCTCGGTGAGCTCGATCACCAGATTCCCAGCTTCGAGTCCGGACTCCTCGAGCGCGAGGTCCACATCCTTAGCCAGATCGCCGTGCTCTAGGTGACGGGCGGAAATGTTGACGGCGACGCGCAATCCCTCGCCTCCGGCCACGGTGCCGCGCCAGGCACGCATTTCATTGCAAGCCCGGCTCATGACCCAACGTCCCAGCTTGACGATCTGCCCGCACTCCTCGGCGATCTGGATGAAACGGTCGGGCATCAGCACGCCCAGTTCCGGGTGCCGCCAACGCACCAGCGCCTCCACGCCCAGGAGGCTGCGGCTGCCCAGATCGACGATCGGCTGGTATTCGACGAAGAATTCCTCGTTGGCGATGGCGCGCGGAATGTCCGCGATCAGCCGCATTCGTTCCTGCAGCATTTCCTGCATGGGCGGCTGGAAGGCCACGTAGCGGTTCTTGCCCGCCGATTTGGCGTAGTACATGGCGATGTCCGCCTTGCTCAACAGGGCCTCGGCGCTGGTGTCAAGGTTGGAGAAGGCCACGCCGATGCTGGCCGACACGCGTACTTCCGTGGCGCCGATCGCGAAGGGCTGATCGAGCACCTCGATCAGCGAGGCCGCCAGAGCCTCGACTTCCTTCGGTGCCGCAATGCCCTCGAGCAGGATGGCGAACTCATCGCCTCCCAGCCGCGCGACGGTGTCGGAGAAGCGCGTCGACTGCACCAGCCGCTGCGCCACCGCCTGCAACAAGCGATCACCCGCATCGTGCCCGAGCGAATCGTTGACGCTCTTGAAGTTGTCGAGGTCCAGGAACATGACGGCGACCTGGCTCTGCCCGCGCTGCACGAGCGTCAGGGCGTGCTGCACGCGGTCACGGAACAGGCTTCGGTTGGCGAGCAGCGTCAGAGGATCGTGGAACGCGAGCTGGCGCATCTTGTCTTCGAGCACCTTGCGCTCGGTAATATCGCGGAAATTCAGCGCCAGCCCTTCGACCGCCGGATCATTGCTGAGGTTGCTGCCGACGATTTCCAGCACCGCCCGGTCACTGCCGCGCTCGATGCTGACCTCGACCGGCCCGACCGGCTCACCCGAGGAGTCGGCGACCTCGGCGAGAAATCCCCGCAGCCGCTCGCCGTCATCTCCCGCCCAGACCTCAAGCAGGCTCTTGCCCACCAGATACTCGGGGCGCAGCCCTAGCGTGCGCTCGGCGGCGGGCGACACGAACATCAGCGAGCCATCCACGCCCACGGTCATGATGACGTCCGACGCGTTCCTGATTAGCGAGGCGTAGCGCTCCTCCACCAGGCGGGCCGCACGCCGCTCGCGGATCATGGCGTCTTCGCGCAGCACCAGTGACTGGCGAACCATCACCAGAAGGCCGATTCCAAAGACGATGATGGTCATCAGCGTCGCCGGGTTAGCAAGATCCCCGCGCGTCAGGGACACGAGCACCAGGAGCGCGGCCAGCATGGCCGCATAGGGAAGCGATTGCGCCAGCGACTTGGGCACCTGCCAGCCGGCGCCGGTCGCGCTGATGCGCAGCTGCTCACGCCCGGCAAGCGCCATCGGCAGGTAGCAGGCCACGTACAGCACGTCCTGCAAATCGCCCGAAAGGTAGTGCCCGGTGATCTTAGCGACCGACCACATGACATCGCCAAGCAGCATGGTGGTAAAGCCGACCGACAGCAGCAGCGCCACGCTGCGCCCGGTCTGGTTGGCGGCGCCGGCCAGCAGCAGCATGCCGAGCGAGAGCACCAAGATGCAGTTTAGGGCGATGTAGGCCTGGCTCAAGGTGTACTTAAGCACGTCGCCTTCGGTGCTCGCCTCCGCCGGGCGAATGATCAGGAACCAGAAAAATGCCCCGAAGCCGGCCACCATGATCACCGCGTCGAGCAGGAACACGCTCCAGCGCACCCGCAGTGCAGCGGCGCGGATCATGAACCCGACCGCCACCATAAAAAACGGATAGAAGGCCAGGAAGAACAGATCGGCCGGGCCGGGGAACGGATCGCGCTCGTGCAGCCACGAAATCACGCCCGTCACGGTGCCGCCAAAGTACAGGGCCAGCGCGACCGACAGACAGGTCCAGGCTTTGCGCGAGGTGCTGCGGGGTAATCGCCAGGCAGTGGCCGCGGTGACGATCACCGCGGTCAGGCAGGCGGGAGAATCACCCAGCAGACCCACGTACTGGCGCACTTTCTCGCCGCCAAACCCGGTTAGCATCCAGGCGGAGACGACGCCTATGTAGATCGCGAGCGCGAGACACAGGCCATCGATCCACCGCGTAGGTGCGATCTCGCCCTGGCTATGCGCTGATCCTGCGACGACGGCCGACTCAGACACTGATGATTGATTCCTAAAACGCCCAGATCGCCCGCAGCAAAGGTAGATTGCGAGCCACGTTACAGAATGCGTGGTGGCGCTACGGCGGGCAAGGCAGTCGCGCGCGGGTTGGGATACAGGTCTCGTTTGCGCCGCAGCACTTTTTCGAGTGCGTGGACCGCTTCTCAAACCGTTGATTTGCTGGGTCTTAGGCGCCGAACGGCCGACTGTCTGGGAGCTGCCCGCCCGGCTCTGGATTCCGGCCCCCCCGCCCCAGCGGGCGCGGAACTCAGGCGTTGGCGACCTTCTGCTCCGATTCCGACTCGGATGAGCCTTCCGGGAACAAGGGATCGCCGGCGGCAATCTCCCGGCCCATCGCCATGATGTGCTCCCATTCCGCGCTGCCCACGCGCTCCGGATGGCGCGCCATGTCGCGCACCACATCCTTGAACGCCCGCAGATTCTTGGCGGCGGACGTGTGCAAGGTCTCGAGCAGCTTCATGCGCAGGTCGAGGCGCGTGGGATCCTTCTTGAGCGCTGCCATCAGCGAGTCGACCACGTTCTTGCGGCGCTCGACGAACATGGCCTTCTCGCGCAGGGTGTCTGGCATTTCCACGTGCTGGGGGCCATCGTCAAGTTCTGCGAGGTTGTAATCAAGCTGGGCGCTGGTGTGCTGAATGTCCGAATTGTCCAGGCTCACCAACACCACGGTGTCCGGATCGTCCACCGCCTGCACCTGGGCAGTTTCTTCGTCGTTCAAGTCGATCTCAGTCACCTGAGTCATCTCGATAGTGGAACTCCCTTCGAGAATCTGCTGATCCGTCGGCTCGAATTCCTCGGTTGAATCCTGCGGTTCGTGTGCCGGCGAGCTCTCGGCGGTGACGATTTCGGCCGAACCCATCGCCACTTCCTCGATCACACCGGGGTCGAGCGCCGGCGCCTCGACCGTAGGTACTTCCTCATGCTGCGGCTTCGGGCGCTGCGAGCGTACGGGCAGGAATCGCACTCCATACGCCACGCCGCCGGCCAGAAGTGTCAGCACCAGCGCCATGACGCTCACCGAACTCTTGCCCGTCGACGCTTCCATGCGCGTCGCCGCCAGATTCGCGGGCGCGCTGGCGCTTGGCGCGGCATGCCGCTCGAACTCGCGGATGCGGGCATTCGCGCTCGCCAGTTCCCGGTTAGTTTCGCCCAGGGTTTGCTGAAGGAACTGCACCTGACCGTCCAACTTGTTCACGGCCGAAAGCACCTTCGTTTGCTCGGCGGCAGCAGCCCTTGGCATGGGCGCCGCGGCAGGCGCCGCCGGAGCCGGTATCGCTGCCGCGGACAATGTGGACCAGGAGCCCGAGGGTGCAGGCGACTGATATGCGCGCCAGGCGTCCATCTGAGTGTGAATCTCGCGCGCGGCCTCCGCGGCACTGATTGCCTGGATGGCGTCGGCCGGCGGAATCTTGAGGAGTGCCCCCAGGTGCAGCCGGTTCATGTTGCCGGCAAAAGAGTCCGGGTTGGCCCGAAAGATCGCCACCATCGTGCGCTGTTGCTCAACGGCGCTCCTGGCACCAGCCTGTCGCGCGATGCTGCCCAGAGTCTCGTGTGCCACGACACGGTGTTCCGTTCCGGGTGCGGCAGGACCGGCATTCACCTGCGGCGGCGCGTCGCCATCGACCGCAAAGGACGGCAGGGTGATTTTCGGTATCTCGATAGCCACAGGTTCCAGCAGCGCGTCCATGGCGGGGTATGCCAAGGATGCGGACGGTGCTGTGGCAGGTGCCGGAGAGGGCAATGGCGCCGGCGCAGGGGCGGCGCGGCTGGTGGGCACAGGATCGAGCAACAGAGGATAGGAACGGATCAATTCCTCTCGCTGACCCCAATGCAGATCAATCAACAGATTCAGCAGTGGCTCGGTGAAGGCATCGCTTGATTTGATATTAAGCACGGGTCGGCCCTGTGCATCAGTCCCCACCGTCATCGTCGTGGTGGACATGAATGGCGGACGCTCGGCCTCATAGCGCTGAAAGACTTCGGCGCTGGCCAGGCGGGCACTTAATGTGGCGAGATCCTCGGGCGATGCGCCGATGATGTCGATCTGCGCTGAGAGCGGCTGGTTCAGGCCGGATTCGATCCGCATGGTGCCAAGACCCAGGGCGTATGAGAGCTGCGGCACCGCCAGCGCCAGAGCCATCAGTCGAGGGTAAGATCCAAATCGCATCGTCCGCTCCACGGTTGCCGATGGTGCAGGACCGCCGAAGGCCCGCACCCGGGCGCCGGAACCCATTGCGATTACCAGCGCCCAAAGTCAGTTGGCGTCAATGTATGCGACTAAATTCGGCCAAGGTTAGTGAGCAACCGCAAGACTTCGACGCAGTTCACAGAGATTCTTGGCTGCCGCCGCCCGCGCCGCAAAATTGTTCCGCTGCGGCATGGGCTGCGCGCTCGGCCGCCGAAAGCCGCGGCAGATCCATCCGATCGGGATACGCCAGCAAGATGCGCGTCCCACACGTATGCTCCGAGTCGTGGGGATGATCCAGGAACTTAAGCGAACACCGCGATCGGCGGTGCCGGCAGCGGCGCACGCCACTGGCGCGCAAATATTTTTTGGCGCGCTCTTAGTTGCACTGCTGGCGCTAGCCGGTTGCAGCAGCCTTCCGACCACCGTGACGCGCACCGCATCAGAAGCGATCCTCGATACCGCGCAGACGCGCCTCGGGCTTGCCGCCAGCGCACAGCTCGCCGCGCATCCTGGAGCCTCCGGTTTCAGTCCGCTGTCGCAGGGGACGGATGCCTTGGTAGCACGCGTCGCGCTGGTGCGCGCGGCCCAGCGTACTTTGGATGTCCAGTACTACGATTTTCATGCCGACGCGGTAGGCGCCGCGCTGCTCAACGAACTGGTGGCAGCGGCGGACCGCGGCGTGCGCGTGCGCCTGCTGATTGATGACCTGCACACCAAGGGCAGGGACGAGATGCTCTCAGCCGTGGACTCCCATGCCAACCTGGAAGTTCGCCTGTTCAATCCTTTCGTGCATCGGCGCGCTCGTTGGCTTGACTTCCTGGGCGGCTTTTCCAGGGTCAACCGGCGCATGCACAACAAGTCCCTGACCGCCGATAGCCAGGTCACCATAGTCGGCGGTCGCAATATCGGCGATGAATACTTCTCCGCTCCCGCCGCGCTCGAATTCAGCGACTTTGACGTTATGGCCATAGGTCCCGTGGTCCCCGAAGTGTCAGCAGAGTTCGACCGCTATTGGAACAGCGACGTAGTGTTCCCGCTCGCATCGATCGTCGACGCAAAAACATACGCCCACGCGGATTTGCCGCAGGCCCGGCTTACTTTGAACGAGCAGCTGCAGGCGTTGCGGGCCACGCCCTACGCCACTGCGCTGGCGAGCGCAGATCTGGTGCGATCCTTGCAGCAGCGGAATGTGACCATGTACTGGGGCCACGCCACGCTGATCTCCGATCAGCCCAATAAAGTGACCTCGCCTCCCGAGGACAACTCGACGCATGCCATGCCCAAATTGGCGGCGCGCCTGGATCAGGCCGAACACGAACTCATCCTCGTCTCCCCCTACTTCGTGCCGGGTAAGAAAGGGACACGTTGGCTCCAGGGCATCGCGCAGCGGGGAGTGACGGTGAAGGTCCTGACCAATTCCTTCGCGGCCATCGATGTGCCGGGCGTGGCTGCGGCCTACTCACGCTATCGGAAGGAGCTAGTGAGCGCGGGAGTGGAACTCTACGAGCTCAAACCCTCCATCGCCGGTGACCGTAAACACAAGCACACCGGCTCGAGCAAATCGGCGAAGTCCAGCCTGCATGCGAAATCCTACATGGTCGACGCGCGCACGGTCTTTGTGGGCTCGATGAATCTTGACCCGCGTTCGGCGTCCTTAAATACCGAGATGGGGCTAATTATCGATAGCGATGCCATGTGTGTGGCCTTGCGCGAGGAGCTGCTGAAGCGCCTTCCCGAGGATGCGTATCACGTGCAGCTGGACAGCTCAGCGGCGGGCAACGGAAATCTGGTGTGGGTAACCCGGGACGATGGTCGCGATGTGCGCTATACCAGCGAGCCAGACCTCAGCGCCTGGAACTCCTTCACCCGGATGCTGCAACGGATGCTGCCGATCGAGAAGCAGCTGTAGACGGGGCGTGCAACAGCGTCAGTTGCGGCACTGGTCCAGGATATGGCGCTTGAGCTGCCCGGCATCGGCAATTTCCGCAAAGAACTCTTCCAGGTAGCGCCTCGCCGACTGCTTGCTTCGGTCCCCCAGGAACGGCGTCCCGGTGACCGAATCCAGCAATTCAGCGCGCTTCTCGAGCATGAGGCGCGCCGCCTCAATCGCCTGCGGATTGAACAGGCACAGGCCGCGGTAGTTCCGGGTGCGTACCGTCGCGATCGGCACTCCTGAGGGAGGCAGTGCATAGGGCGCATCGACAAAGCCCGAGGAATCGAAGTCATAGGCCACCGGCACGAGCTTCTCGGCGGAGGATCCAGGCCCCAGCAGCTTGATGTTGTGGCAGCAGTGTTTGCCGGCCGTCGGCCAGCGATCGGACCAGTCCTGGTTTCCTATCATGTACTGAAACAAATCCGAGCGGGCAGCCGCCCCCGCGTCGAGCTGCGCGCGCTCGATCTTCTCGGTCTTAAATTCCTTCAGCCCATTGCGCGCGGCCAGCGCGTCCAAATCCTCCACCAGAAATCCCAGATGCTGCGTGCGCAGCGAGCCGGTGCGCGCCTCCACGTAATCAATCTGTGCCTGCCGAACCTTAAAGCTCACGGGCGTGAGGATATTGAGCAGCCTATAGGCCGCAAACTCCAGCAGGTTGTAGTTTTGGAAGCCGCCGGTGGTGCGGCAATGAGTCGCGAGCTTGAGTTCCTTTTGTCCCGCGAACAATGAAGCGGCATCCGGCGGCTGAACAAACTCTATCCGCAGCGGCGGAAATTCGCAGGTGGCGGGATTTCTGCGGGACACGCCGCGCGCACTCACGCGGATTGCGAAACTCTCAGGGGTTGGCCCCTGGACCGTCAGTCTGGCATCGAAAGGCTTAGGCGAGACGGATGCCCCGCGCAGCAGCTCATCGAACGGCGCTTCGATGCGAAGTTTCAGGAGTTCCTCGGAAGCGAATAGCGGCTGCGCTGGCGCTTGTGCAATCGCAGGTGCGCCTATGGACGCGCCTAGAAAGGCCGCGCACACCAGCAGCCACCGCATGCCGTGCCCTAGCTTGACCCTACGAGTGCTTCGGCCCATTCATTGCTCTTGATATTGGTATGCCGCCAAGCCCTAAAAGGCTAAACCGTGCGGCAAGCGCGGTCAATTTCACAGCGCTAGGAACGGCCTGCGGTGACTCTTAAGATTCAGCCGCAGCAGGGCGACGTACCCGCCGCGGGATTGCTCTATGATTTGGCGGCGCTCTATTGATAAGAGACTTAAGACGGGGGGCGACGATGGATAGAAGGCAGGTCTTGAGTGGCGGTATTTCGCTGGGCATGGTCGCGGCCAGCGCGCGGGCACTGGCCAGCGATGCAGTGGCCCAATCGGCGAGCCGTTATGCCGAGGCCTTCGCGCGGCTCGACCACTTCGTGCCGGACTATCTCCAGTCCATGAACGCACCGGGACTCACGCTTTGCCTGGCCGACGCCGAGGGGGTGCAGCGGGTCTGCTCCTACGGGTTTGACGAGCTGACGCAACGCACCCCATTGGGCAGTGGAAAACTCTTCCAGATTGGCTCGATCTCCAAGTCATTCCTGGGTCTTTGCCTCATGCAGCTGCGCGATGAGGGCAAACTCGACCTGCACCGGCCTATCCAGGAATACCTGCCGTGGCTGCGATTCGATAACGCCGGCCAGCCGCTCACCGCCCATCACCTTCTGACCCACTCCGGGGCCCTGCCGGACGGGCCGCTGTTCCCGGCTGATCCGGCCTTTCGGCATCGTGCCACCGCCGCGCCCGGATCGTTCTTTCACTACTGCAACATGGGCTATGCCGCCTTAGGCTTCCTGCTTGAACAGCTGGACGGCCGCCCACTGATGGATAGCCTGCGCGCGAGGATACTCGCGCCGCTCAACATGTCGGCCACCGAGCCGGGGATCACTCTCGATATCCATGAGCGCACGGTGGGGAGCTATCAGGTCACTTACAGCGACCGGCCCTATCCGCGGCAGGGACCGCTCAGCCGAAGCCCGCCCTTAGCAATCACGGATGCCTCCGGATGCATCGCCTCGACGACGCGCGACATGGGCGCGTACCTGACCATGCTCATCCATCGAGGAGCTGCGCCCAAGGGGCGACTGGTATCCCAGGAGGGTTTCGAACTGTTTGCGCACCCGCACATGGCGGCCGAGGAGTTTGGGCCCGGCGCATCCTACGGGTACGGGATCGCCACGGACCAACTCGACGGGCGCAAACGCTTGAGGCACACGGGTGGGATGGTTTCCTTCGTCTCCGCGCTCCAGGTCGATTTGGACACTGGTGTGGGCGCCTTCGCCAGCATCAACGCCTCGCAGGGCTTTCGGCCCAATCCGGTGGCCGAATACGCGCTTCGTTTGATGCGAGCCTCGCGGGAGAACGCAAAGCTCCCCGATTCTCCCGTATTGACTTCCCCGGCCAGCGTCGCTGCGGCCGCGGACTACGCCGGAGAGTATTCCGCCGGCGGCGGCGGGATACTGAAGATGGTGGCGCGCGATGACCGGCTGTACCTCATGCACCAGCAGGTGCCGGTGGCACTCGAGCAAGCCGGCACCGAGGGTGAATTTTTCGTCCTGCACCCGGACTACGCCCATTTTCCGTTGCTGTTTAGCCGAAATGGCGCCAATGGTAAGGGTATGGTCAGCGAGGCCGCGTGGGGCGAAGAGTGGTATACCTCCTCTGCTTATCAGGGCCCGCGCACATTCAAGGTGCCCGACGAGTGGCTGCGCTATCCCGGGCACTACCGCACCGAGGATCCCTGGATTGGCAGCGTGCGCATTGTGCTTCGACGCGGTCAACTGTGGATGAACGGTTCGGTGCCGCTGGAACCGGCCGACAATGGCCGCTTCTATCTTCGCGATGAACCCCAGAGTCCCGAGTGGGTGAGTTTCTCGGAATTCGTGAACGGTCATGCCAGGCTACTGCGCCTTTCCGGCTACGTGCTGACCCGCGTGTAGGACCGGCCGCGTACTTCAAACCTCCCCGCGCTTTGGCGGCGTAGAATTCCGTGCAGCGCTCCTGCGAAGCGCGCTGATCGCCGTCATGCCCCTAAATGGAGCCCACCCCATGAAAAAGAATTTGCTGACCCGCCGTGAGTTCAACCTCCGATGCGCGTCCTTCGGGCTGGCACTTCCCGCGCTCGGATCGGTGCTTACTGCGCGAGCCAGCGCGCAATCCCAGGCGCCGGTGCCGGCCACCGGATCCTCAGCGCGCACGGTAAAACTGCCGGACGGCAAGAGCGTTCCGGCACTGGGCCAGGGCTGCTGGCATCTGGGCCAGGACCGCCATCCCGTGGCCGTCGAACAAGAAGCGTTGCGCACCGGTGTGTCGCTCGGCATGTCGCTGCTTGATACCTCCGGCAACTACGGCCATGGCCGCTCCGAGGAGTTCTTAAGCCGCGTGATCGCGGACCAGCGCGATCGCATCTATTTGGTCTCCAAGGTCGAGGGTGATGAGATTGCAGGCGATGGCATAGCACGTGCCTGTGCGGCCAGCCTCGCGCGTCTGAAAACCACGTACCTTGATCTGTACCTGCTGCACTGGCCGGTGGCCGGCGATAAATTCGCCGGCGTCGTGGCGGCCTTCGAACAGCTCCGCTCGGCAGGCAAGATTCGTGCGTGGGGCGTCTCCAATTTTAGTGCCGCGCAGATGGAGGAGCTGTTCCGCGTTCCCAATGGCCAGCGCTGCGCCACCAACCAGGTGCCCTACAGCCTCAACAACCGCGCCATCGAGCGTGACCTCCTGCCATGGTGCCAACAGCATCAGCTGCCGATCATGGCCTACTCACCGCTCGGCGGGGATCACAATCTGGTGATTCGTGATCGTGCCTTGGTCCAAATTGCCACCGCCCGTGGTTGCTCTGCGGCAGCAGTGGCGCTTGCCTGGGTCATCCGCGGTGGCGCGGTTATCGCAATTCCTGAATCCGGCTCACCCGACCACGTCAAAGAGAACGCCCAGGCACTCTCAATCACGCTAACGCCCCAGGAACTCCAGGCGCTGGATACGGCCTATCCGGGGCCTCGGAGCGGCAACTAGCAGAAAGTTGCGGGCCGTGAACGGCGAGCGGTTCAGACCTTACACGCAGGCAGCAGCAACGTGCCCCGCCGTGGCGCTGACCCTCTGGGGCTGAATCCTTTACTATTGGCGCGGATGCTGCGTGGGAAGCTCTGCTGTCGATGCAATGATTTAGAGTAAGAGCCGACATTCGGCTTTTAAGTGAATGAAGCAGGAAAGGTAGGTCTTGAGATGTCTCGCGTGACCTTTTTCGTCATCGCTTCGTGCCTGCTAATCGTTGGCGCTATAGCGGCGGTCGCAGAAAAGTTCGAATTTATCCGCATAACACCCGCCGACGTCCACTGGCGCGATATCCCAGGAGGTCATGGCGCTCAGGAAGCGATACTTGCGGGCGATCCCGACAAACCTGGACTTTACGTCGTCAGAGTAAAGTTTCCTCCGCACCTCATGGACTCACCTCACTGGCACCCTAATGCTCGGTATGTCACCGTCCTTCAAGGCACCTGGTACGCCGGCACTGGCGTTGTTTTCGATCCGAAAAAGGCCGTCCCTTTGCCTCAGGGAAGCCTCATGATTCACCCTGCCCGTGCCCCGCACTGGGACGGATCGGCCGGAGATGATCCCGTAATCGTGCAGATCACAGGCTACGGGCCAAGCGAAGGTGGACCTGTCGATCCAAAGCAACCTACATGGATCGAAGTGCCCCGGCAGTAATACTCAGACCAGCGTGACAAGCAGCTCGTCGAGTTGCGCGAACGTTTCGTGCGTGGCGTCCGCTGCGCCGGTACCCGCGGCGTCGAGCGCGTCCTTCGACGGGTAGAGCTCGGTCATGACGAGCAGCGTACGCCCGCCCCTGTCCTCAAACGTAACGGTAGTGACCGAGCCGTTCTCGCCGCCTTCCTCGTTGGTCCAAACGATTCGCGAAGGCGGCGTCACCTCGATGTAGCTGCCGAAGAAGTCCATGCCGTCACCGAAGTTAAGGCGGTACTTGCCGCCAGTGCGCACGTCCATCTCGCAGGACTTGAGCCTCATGCCCATCGAGCGCGGCACCCACCAGCGCTTGAACAGCTCGGCATTGCGCCAGGCTTCGAATACTAGGTGCGGGGGAGCATCGAACATCCGCGTCACGACGAGCTCGCGATCGGACTTCCTCTCAACCGTCGTGCGGTTCTTTACGGCCGCCTCGCCACCTTTTCTTGCGTCCATCCATCTTCTCCTTGCGTTTTAGTTCTTCAACGATCTCGTCCAGTGCGCAAAAGCGCGCGTCCCAGAGCCGGTGGTATCGCTCGATCCAGGCCGCGACTTCCTGCAGTCCGCGCACGCCGAGCTTGCAATTGCGAACCCGGCCAACCTTCTCGGTAATCACCAGCCCGGCCTGTTCCAGCACGCCGACATGCTTTTTCATGCCGGTGAGGGACATCTCGAAACGGTCTGCGAGATCCGTGATAGAGGCATCGGAACGCCCGAGCAGCTCGAGCACACCGCGGCGGGTGACGTCGGACAGGGCGGAGAGCGAGGTATCCAAGTGGGTTTGATTATACTGAACCATATGGTTCAGTATGTACCACTGGATCGGCGAGTGCAAACAGCCGCGCCAACCGATTGATTTGCAGGCGCCCCCGGCCGGAGTTGAACCGGCGGCCTACCGCTTAGGAGGGGGATTCCTCTTCGGATGTGGAAAGCAGCTCATCTGCCGTGCCAGCGGCTGGCGTCGATGCCGTGGCAGAGAAGTTCAGGGTATATCGGCGGTGGTCGTCATATTGGCAGAGACTACAATTCCGGTAATGACCGGGTTGAATGTCACGATGCTGTCGGCCTGATCAGGATTATCCTGGTCGGCTTGACAAGTGAACGCCACGGTGTAGTTTCCAGGCTGCAGGAAGGTGAACTGGTAGTAGTACGGCACCGAGGTGTTTGCAGCCAGCGCCTTTGAGCTTACAGGCTGGTTGGCATCGGTCGCCGGCGCCGTGCTATTCATATCCTCGGGAACGACCACCGTGCCGCTGTACAAGTAGACGGCGGGCACGCAGCCGCTGGGTACGAGCGCTGCGCTGGCGGCCCCTTGAATGTTGCCAACTTTGGTGTTCTCGACCAATCGCTGGGCAGGCTTGAGTATGCACACCGGAGCCTGTCCCGGCGGACACGTCACTGCCTGGCGCAGATCGAAATCAACGGTGTAGTCCACTACACCACCAATCGGAACGACAAAGCCGGAAACAAGCTTCAACCCTGTTTCCGAGCCGCTCGGAACTCGCAAGCCATGCATGGTGCCATCCGATAATGTCATGTACGAATTGCTCGGATCGCCGTCCGCCTCCACCATCAGGCGAATTTGGCCATACGATCCGGCCGGTATCGGTTGCCGGAAAAGCACCGCGGACGCCATGCCGCTTTGATTAAGCAGATCGATGCTTTTCGGCTGCGCAAAAGTGATGGTGACCGGACTGCCACCATCCGCTGTCAATTCGACTCCGGTAAATTTCACTACTACGGCTTGAGCGCCGTCCACGGGGGCATCGGCGACCGCCAAACTCATCTGCCCCATACCGGTATCATTGCTGCCGCCGCAGCCCGCCAACGCTCCGCATATTCCTAGGATCGCCGCCGTTAGGTTCAGGATCAATTTTTGCGAGTCGCTCATTGGCGCACACTCCTCATGATTCCACCGTTGCGATTCAACCACCGGGCTAACGGAACGCAAGCAGTCGGCAGCAACTAACACTCCATTTTCCATAAGTGTCCGGAAAATCACTATTGGAGTCCGTGACGTCAATCTGATTACTGGAAAACAAATAGCTGGAATTGCGACGTTGATGGATCGCAGGCGCGAACAAACGTTTTTGATTTTCGCTGCTTGGCAGCAATTCCACTGAGGCAACTACATTTCGGCCTTCTATTGCGCCTTGAGTGCAGTGGCCTGCATCCAATGGCCAATTGGCGCCCCCGCCGGAGTTGAACCGGCGGCCTACCGCTTAGGAGAACGAAAAACGCAGAAGTGAGGACAATCGATGGGCAGGCAACGGCAGGCCAACCAACCATGCAGCGTGCTACGCCGAGTTCTGCCGGCACATTAGTTAGACATTAGATGCCTGGCGCACCAATTCTCCGTTTGACAATCAATCGGTAGGCAGCGCCGCAGGCACCCATGTCTGAGAAGCTAACTCTTCACTTGCAGGGAATTCTTTACCGACTGAACGCCCGCAACCGAGTGGGCTACGCTGACCGCCTTCGGTATGTCACTCGCCTGCGATACGAAGCCGCTCAGCTGAACGACGCCCTTGAATGTTTCCACGTTTATTTCGGCCACCTTCAACGACGGCTCGCCAGCGATTGCCGCTTTGACCTTGCCTGTGATAACCGAATCATCCACGTATTGCCCCGTGGCTTCATGGGTGCGGGTCTCTGCGCAGCCAGAGATGGTTGCCGTCATCGCCAGAGCGAGAGCCACTGGAAGCTTTAACGATATAGACATGTTTTTGACACTCCTTAAGATTCCACACAATAGCCCGCTCACCGGTGGGGCGTGTGTCCGACGAGTGTCCTAAGTGACGGTAATTCTCCCGCCAACGCTCGTAAGTCGAGTCTGACATCGCGCGGCACCGCTTGGATTCCGTCACAAACGATGAGTCCTGCTGTCGGCGCAATCTATGGGTTTGTGGCGCCCCCGGCCGGAGTTGAACCGGCGACCTACCGCTTAGGAGGCGGTCGCTCTATCCACTGAGCTACAGGGGCGTTGTCGAATTGTAAGGGATTTCGCCGTACCGTTCGTTTCTTAGCATTCCCGGCAAAGTGGTTTTCGCACACTTCGATTCGGCGGCTGCCGGTGGCATCGAGGAACCGCTTCTGACCCGCAGCTGCTATTAACGATCGTCGCCATTGGGGTAGATAGATGGAGCTGCCGAGGCCTATAGTTCTCACTACTCCATCAGTTTCGCTTTGCGGAGCATTGCGTCGAAGCGCCGATTACCGTGCAGTTTACGAAACAGTATATCGGCCTTGAGGGGTTCGAGGGAGCCCTTCCTTTGCTGATGGGCACGCTCGAGCCATTCCAATGCGGTGTCGATCTCGCCACGAAAGGCGCGAGCCGCGGCGATCAAGTACGCATTGCGATCCGCAAATCCTCGCTCGAGCGCAGCGAGTGCCGAGTCGGATTCAGCCCTTCGAGCCATGGCCCAGTAGATGCAGGCTAGGGCCTGGAGCCTCAAAGTCTCATCGGATTCCTTATCCGCTTCCCCGAGCGCCTCCGCCTCCTTGCCCATCAGCATCAGTGTAAGACCATATTGCGACGGGGCGCCGGCCATGGAAGGATTCAGTTCCAGGATTCTGCGAAAGGTGGCGGCAGACTCTCTCAGAAGCCCAGCTGCTTGCTGAGACGTACCCAGAGCAAATAGCGTGTCAGTATTAAGCGGATCCCGTACCAATCGCTGGCGCGCCCAGTCGATATACTCGCTGAATCGGCCACTCAGTTCGCCTTTGAGTAAAAGTATATTGTCTTGTGCGTCTTGTCCGACCCTACCTTGAGGATCGAGGGCCGCCGCCCTCTCGAACTTAGCGATAGCCGCGGTCCAGTCCCCTACAGTAAAACGAAAGATTTGGCCGCGCGCGAGATAGGCATCGGCGCAATTCGGATCGATCGCCAATGCCCGCTCCACCGCCTCCCGCCCTTTAAGTTCCGATTCCGCAGCGGTGAGTTCTCCAAGGGACCCTTGCCAGGCCAAGGCGCGTGCCATCATCGCCCATGGAGCGGCGTAATGGGGGTCTAAGTTGATGGCCTGGCGAAAATATTCGATCGCCTTGGAATCGTCGCCCTTGTTACCACGCCAGTAGTAATAGTTTCCTTCCAATACCAAGTTGTACGCTTCCAAGTTGGTTGTTTTTTTCGACGCGGGTTGAGTCCCGCTAGCAGAGCTTGCATTCAATGCGGCATTCAGCGCCTTCGCCACCGTGGTCGAAATTTCTTCCTGCACCTTGAAGATATCATCGAGCTTGCGGTCGTAGATCTCGGACCACATGTGCACCCCGTCAGAAGCTCGGATCAGCTGCGCTGTGATCCGAAGCTTACCGCCCGCCTTACGCACACTGCCTTCCAGCAGGTTCGCCACCCCCAGCTTTGTGGCGATGGTGCGCATGTCCTCGTTCTTGCCCTTGAACGCAAAGGAGGAGGTTCTCGCAATTACCTTTAGGTCCGTGATTTGCGCCAAGTGGTTAATTAACTCTTCGGAAAGGCCATCGGAGAAATACTCCTGATCATGCTTTTCGCTCATGTCTGTAAACGGCAGGACAGCGATGGATTTGGCATTCGCCGCAATGGCGGAGGTTCCGGCAGCCGGCTTCGGCGCCGCACGATGATTCGATAACCAGAGCTTGTCGGCGCCGACATATGCAACGGCAGCCACACAAATGGCTGCCGCTGCCACGAATGCGCGGCGCAATCCCGGACGGCTCCTTGCGGTTGAGGGCGCGCTGGGGTTGACCCGTGGCACACTAGACGACTGCGTCAATGCGATCTTTACGGACGCCACGAGCCTGGGCAAAGCGTGCTTAATTCCAGCGGTGCTTGCATCGAGCCACTGCG
>Ga0157379_10001281_pt1 | contig 20447 bp, 14 predicted proteins | sample S25metaG_FD_121802 | JGI IMG/M metagenome (GOLD analysis project Ga0157379, IMG submission 121802) | Switchgrass rhizosphere microbial communities from Kellogg Biological Station, Michigan, USA - S2-5 metaG | ecosystem: Host-associated > Plants > Roots > Rhizosphere > Soil | place: USA... | reverse complement strand
CCGAAGCTGCGCTCGCTCGTCGCTGCCGGCGAGGCGCTCAATCCGGAGGTCCTACGGGCCTGGGAGGAGGCGACCGGCCTGCAGATCCGCGACGGCTACGGCCAGACCGAGACGGGCCAGATGACCGCCAACCCCGACGGCGAGCCCGCGCGGCCCGGCTCCATGGGCCGCCCGCTGCACGGCGTGCGGCTGTGGGTCGACGACGGCGAGCTCGTCGCCGACCCCACGACGGTCCCGACGTTCTTCCTCGGCTACCTCGGCGACGAGCCGTGGGATCCGGCCGCGCCGTGGCACACGGGCGACCGCGTCACGCAGGACGCAGACGGCTACCTGTACTTCGAGGGCCGCACCGACGACGTCATCATCTCGGCCGGCTACCGGATCGGGCCGTTCGAGGTCGAGTCCGCGCTGGTCTCGCACCCGGCGGTCGCCGAGGCCGCGGTGGTCGCGGCGCCCGATGATGAGCGCGGCAGCGTCGTACGTGCGGTGGTGGTGCTGCGCGACGGGCAGGCCGGGACGCCCGACCTGGCCCGCGAGCTGCAGGACCACGTCAAGGACCAGACCGCGCCGTACAAGTACCCGCGCATCGTCGAGTTCGCCGACGACCTGCCCAAGACGAGCAGCGGAAAGGTTCGCCGCGCGCTGCTACGGGCCGATCTGCCCGCCTAGTGGGCCGGCCAGGATCGTTTCGCCGGAAATGCCGCCCGGCGATCACCGACCGGCGGCGTCCTCGGACCTCGATGTGCCAGAGGCACACCTTCGGCCCTGCGTCCTGGCCGGACCGGCGCCGCCGAACAGCATTTCCTGGCAAACGTTCCTGGCCGACCCACTAGCTCGTCAGGTCCGACGCCATCTCGTCGAAGCACGCGATGTAGGCGTCGACGGCCTCGTCGGTGTGGGTCACCGACAGCGTCCACTCCTCCTCGCGGCCCGGCGTCATGAAGATCCCGCGGTTCATGTTGTACAACCAGGCCAGCTCGGCCATCGCCGCGTCCTGCTGGGCCTTGAACGACTCGTAGTCGATGACCTTGCGCGTGGCGAAGGTCACGCAGCCCTTGGAACCGATGCCCACGGCGTAACCGGGCAGGTTGTACTTCTCGATCACGGCCTCGCAACCGCTCAGCAGGCGGTCGTTGAGGTGGTCGAGGTGCCGGTAGGCGTCCGGCGTGAGGATCTCCTCGAGGTTCGCGCGGATGGCCGCGACGCCGAGCGGGTTCCCGTTGTAGGTGCCGACCTGGTAGACGGTCCCGTCCTCGACGATCGCCGCGAGCTCCTCGGTCATGCCGATCGCGCCCGTGGGCAGCCCGGCGCCCAGGGCCTTGGCCAAGGTCACCATGTCGGAGCGGACGCCGTACTTCTCGGTCGCGCCGCCCGCGGCGACGGTGAGGCCGGTCTTGACCTCGTCGAAGATCAGGACGACGCCGTGGCGCGCGGTGATGTCGCGGACGGCCTCGAGGTAGCCGGGCTCGGGGAGCACGACGCCGAGGTTCATCATCGCCGGCTCCATGATCACGCAGGCGGGCTTGCGGCCCTCGCGCTCGAGCTCGACGATGCGGCGCTCCATCGACTCCGCGTCGTTGAAGTGCACGGCGAACACGTGGTCGACCGTCGACTGCGGGATGCCGCCGCCGTAGGGCAGCGACACCGGATGGTCGTGGTCGCCGATCTTGTCGTACTCGATGCCGATGGACACCATGACGGTGTCGTGGTGGCCGTGGTAGGACCCGAAGATCTTCATGACGTCGTCGCGGCCGGTGAACGCGCGGGCGATGCGGATCGCGTCCATCGTCGACTCCGAGCCGGAGTTCGTGTAGCGCCACTTCGGCAGGCCCCAGCGGCCGGCGAGCTCCTCGCCCACGATGACCGCGTCCTCGGTCGGCGCGGCGAAGTGCGTGCCCAGCTCGTAGCGCAGCTGGATCGCCCGGCCGATCGCGGGGTGCGCGTGGCCCTGCACCATGGACCCGAAGCCGTTGTGGAAGTCCCACATCTCGTTGCCGTCGACGTCCCAGACCTTCGGGCCGCTGCCGCGCTCGAGGTAGATCGGCCAGGGGTCGCGCAGCTGGTAGTTGGAGGCGACGCCGCCGGCCAGGTGCTGGTTGGCGCGGCGGTACATCTCGAGACTGCCCTGGGTGCTGGCGTTGAGGCGGTCGGTCTCGCGGACCGTGAGCTGGGCGATGCGCTCCCGGTCGAGGGTGACGGTCGGCGTGACGCTCATGGTGTGATCCATGGTAAGTGCGCTGTCCACGCCGATGTGATCAGCCCCGGACGCGTGCGCCCTCCGGGTCGTACAACGGCTCGACGGTCACCACACCGGCCACCCAGCGGCCGAAGACGTCGATCGCGACCGCCGTTCCGGGCTCCGCGTGGCCCGCCGGCACATAGGCGTAGGCGATCGACCTGTCCACCGTGTAGCCGTAGCCGCCGGTGGTGACCCGGCCGACCACCCGCCCGTCCACGGCGACCGGCTCGTTGCCCAGCGTGACCGACCGCGGGTCCTCGAGCACGATGCAGACCAGCAGCCGCTCCGGCTCCCCGCGCTCGCGCAACGCGACCGCGCCGAGGAAGTCCTTGTCGTCGCGCACGCAGAACGACATCCGCGCCTCGTGCGGGGTGTCGTCGGGCGTGATGTCGGCGCCCCACAGGCGGTAGCCCTTCTCCAGGCGCAGGCTGTCGATCGCCCGGTAGCCGCCGGCCGCCATCCCGTGGGGCTCGCCGGCCTCCCACAGCGTGCGCCACAGCCCGGCGCCGTACTCGGCCGGCGCGTAGAGCTCCCACCCCAACTCCCCGACGAACGTGACGCGCAGCGCGCGGACCGGCACGTCGCCGACGACGATCTCGCGCATCGACATGTAGGGGAAGTCGAGCGGGTTGGGGGTCAGCGGCGCCAGGATGTCGCGCGCCCGCGGCCCCCAGAGCGCGAAGCAGGCCCAGCGCGACGTGGTGTCGACGATGCGTACCGAGCCGTCGCGCGGCGCGTGGCGGCGGATCCAGCCCGCGTCGTGCTGCCCGAAGGCGGTGCCCGTCACGATCTGGAACGCGTCGTCGGCCAGCCGCGTGACGGTGAAGTCGCACTCGATGCCGCCGCGGGCGTTGAGCATCTGGGTGTAGGTGATGCGCCCGACGTCGCGGGCGACGCGGTTGTCGCACAAGGACTCCAGGAACGCGGCGGCGCCTGGGCCGACGACCTCGAGCTTGGCGAACGACGACTCGTCGAACAGCGCGGCGCGCTCGCGGGCCGCGACGTGCTCGGCGCCGATCGCGGGCGACCAGTTCTCGCCGGCCCAGCCGCGCGGACGCAGCGCATCGTGGCCGGCGGCCTCGTTGCTCGCGTACCAGTTCACGCGCTCCCAACCGGACTTCTCGCCGAAGACGGCGCCGTGCCGGGTGTGCCAGCCATAGACGCTCGAGACCTTCAACGGGCGGCCGGCCTGGCGCTCCTCACCGGGGTAGTGGATGTCGTAGTAGGTCTCGTAGACCTCCTTGGTGCGCGCCAGCGTGTAGCGCGGCGAGCGGTACTGGGGCCCGAAGCGGCGGATGTCCATCTGCCACAGGTCCATCTGCGGCTCGCCGGCCACGATCCACTCGGCCATCACCTTGCCGATGCCGCCCGCGCCGGCCAGGCCGTGGGCGCAGAAGCCGGCGGCGACGAAGAGGCCGTCGACCTCACTCTCCCCGAGGCAGAACTCGTTGTCGGGGGTGAACGCCTCGGGACCGTTGATCAACCTGGTGATCTTGACGTCGTCCATGACCGGCACACGGCGCTTGGAGGCCTCGGCGATCTCCTCGAAGCGCGGCCAGTCCTCCTCGAGCAGCCGGCCGTTGAAGTCGGGCGGGATGCGGTCGACGAGGTCGTCGTCCAGCGACCACGGCGCGCAGCGGCGCTCGTAGCCGCCCATGATCAGCCCGCCGCCCTCCTCGCGGTAGTAGATGAGGTGGTCGGGGTCGCGCAGCGTCGGCAGGTGCTCGCCAGGCTTGCGCTCACGGAACGGCTGGGTGACGAGGTACTCGTGGGCCATCGGGACGACCGGGATGCGGATGCCGGCCAGGCGGCCGAGCTCGGCCGCATACATCCCGCCCGCGACGACGCACACCTCGCACTCGACGCGTCCCCACTCGGTCTGCACCGCGCGCACGCGCCCGTCGGCGACCTCGATGCCCGTGACGCGGGTGTGCGTGAAGATCCGCGCTCCGCCGTTGCGCGCGCCCTCGGCCAAGGCGTAGGTCAACTGCGAGGGGTCGAGGTAGCCGTCCGTGGGCAGCGACGAGGCGACCCGCACGCCGTCGGTGACCATGAGCGGGAACTGCTCCTGCGCCTCCGACGGCGAGATCAGCTCCAGCGGCAGGCCGAACGTGCGCGCCCATGCCACCTGGCGGTGGACCTCCTCCTCCCGCGCGGGCGTGCAGGCCAGGCGGATCCCGCCGCACTCCACCCACCCGCAGTCGAGCGTCCGGTACAACTCGACCGAGTACATCATCATCCGCGTCAGCGAGACCGAGGAGCGCAGCTGGCCGACCAGGCCGGCCGAGTGGAAGGTCGAGCCGCTGGTGAGCTCGTCGCGGTCGACGAGGACGACGTCGCGCTCGCCCAGGCCGGCCAGGTGGTAGGCGATGGACGTGCCGCCCACGCCGCCGCCGATGATCACCACGCGGGCGCGGTCGGGCAGCTCACGGGGTCGCGGCATCGCGCATCCACCTCTCGAATCGGGGGTCGTCGGTGCTCGCCCGCAGTCGGCGCAGGTGCTCTTCGGCGTAGCCGGCGAAGTCGAAGTCCAGGCTGCTGATCGTCCCCTGCACGACGCCCCACAGCGCCTCGCGGACGTCGGACATCGCGCGCATCAGGCGCAGGGCCGCGAAGCGCCGCGGCGTGCACGGCTCGCCCCAGTAGGCGGCCAGCAGCCGCTCGTCGGCGGCCTCGTCCAGGCCGTTGTTGACCGACAGGTTGCCGAGGTCGAAGTAGCGGTCCCCCATCCCGGCGTACTCCCAGTCGACGATCCACAGGCGCTCGCCGCGGCACAGCAGGTTGGCCGGCAGCAGGTCGTCGTGGCAGGGGACGGGCGCGTGCTCGTGGCCGTGCAGGACGGCGGCGATCCGCGTCGCCAGGGCCGCCGCCTCGTCGGCACCGTCGGGCACCGCGCCGGCGCGGTCGCGCACGAGGGCGAGGTACGTGCGCGCCAGCCCGGGCACGTCGAAGCCGACCGGTAGCCGCAGTCCGCCGTCGTGGAAGGCCCGCAGGGCACGGGCGACCGTCTCGAGCACCGGGCCCTGCGCCAGGGCGCCGTCGTCCAGGGGCGTCCCGTCCACGAACCGCGTGACGACGCAGCCCTGCTCGGGCAGGTAGGCCAGGACCTCGGGGGCGACGCCCAGCGCGGCGGCCGCCTCCGTGGCCTGCCGCTCGGCGCCGCGGTCGATGCCGAGCAGGTCGGTCTCCTCGCCGGCGATGCGCAGTACGACGTCGGTGTCGCCGAAGCGCGCCCGCCAGTTGTGATTGGTGATGCCCCCGCCCAGCGGCGCAGGCCCGTCGCGCAGCGGGCCGAGCTGCGCCTGGACGGCCTCGATGACGTCGGTCGGCGGCCGCATCGTGCTTGGCGGGCGACCCTAGAGGCGCACACCCGTTGCGGTCAATGGCTTGCCCCCGATACCTTCGGCGCATGACGCTCGAGGAACTGCGCGCAGGGGTGGCGGAGGGAGCCATCGACACGGTGCTCGTCTGCCTGACCGACATGCAGGGACGGCTGCAGGGCAAGCGGATGCACGCGCAGTTCTTCCTCGACGAGGTCGCCGTCCACGGCGCCGAGGCCTGCAACTACCTGCTGGCCGTCGACGTGGAGATGAACACGGTCGGCGGCTACGCCATGTCGTCGTGGGAGCGCGGCTACGGCGACTTCGTGATGGTGCCGGACCTCGACACGCTCATGCCCGTGCCCTGGCAGGAGGGCACGGCGCTCGTCCTCGTCGACCTGGCCTGGGAGGACGGCAGCGACGTCCTGGCCTCGCCGCGCCAGGTGCTGCGCCGCCAGCTCGCGCGGCTGGGCGAGCGCGGCTGGCTGGTCAACGCCGGCTCCGAGCTCGAGTTCATCGTCTTCGAGGACTCCTACGAGCAGGCCTGGGACCGCGGCTACACCGGGCTGACCCCGGCCAACCGCTACAACGTGGACTACTCGATGCTCGGCACCGCGCGCGTCGAGCCGCTGATCCGCCGGATCCGCAACACGATGGCCGGGGCCGGCATGCGGGTCGAGGACTCCAAGGGCGAGTGCAACTTCGGCCAGCACGAGATCAACTTCCACTACGCCGACGCCCTGACGACCTGCGACCGCCATGTCGTCTTCAAGAACGGCGCGAAGGAGATCGCGGCCCAGATGGGGCAGTCGATCACGTTCATGGCGAAGTTCGACGAGCGCGAGGGCAGCTCGTGCCACCTGCACCTGTCGCTGGCCGACGAGCGCACCGGCGACAACGTGTTCGCGACCGACGACGCGCTGTTCCGGTCCTTCCTGGCCGGCGGGCTGGCGGGGCTGCGCGAGCTGACGCTGCTGCTGGCGCCGAACGTCAACTCCTACAAGCGCTACGCCGCCGCGTCGTTCGCGCCGACGGCGATCGCGTGGGGCCACGACAACCGCACCTGCGCCTTCCGCGTCATCGGCCACGGACGCGGCAAGCGCTTCGAGTGCCGCGTGCCCGGCGGCGACGTGAACCCGTACCTCGCCGTGTCGGCGCTGGTCGCCGCCGGCCTGCACGGCGTCGAGCAGGGCCTCGAGCTCGAGGGCGCCTACGAGGGCAATGCCTATGTGTCGGGCGACAAGCCGACGGTGCCGACGACGTTGCGCGACGCGCGCGACCTGTTCGCGGGCAGCGCGCTGGCGCGGGAGGCGTTCGGCGACGAGGTGGTCGACCATTACGTCAATATGGCCGATGTGGAGCTCGCGGCCTACGATGCCGTTGTCACCGACTGGGAGCGCGTCCGCGGCTTCGAACGGCTGTGACCCTCGGCGCGACCGACACCCCCTCACTCGACACCGTCTTCGCGCCGGTGCGGTCCCAGACGGCCTTCGAGGAGACGCTCGAGCGGCTGGGGACGGCGATCAAGCTCGGGCTCCTCGAGCCGGGCGCGCGCCTGCCGGCTGAGCGCGAGCTGTGCACGCGGCTGGGGATCTCGCGGTCCACGCTGCGCCAGGCGCTGACCGCGCTGGCCCAGAGCGGGCACCTGCACGCCGTGCGCGGGCGGGGCGGCGGCACGTTCGTGGCCGAGCGCCCGCCGCCGGCGGACCCGCCGACGCGCGAGCTGCTGGACAACTGGCGCGAGGCGTGCGACGTGCGGCTGGCCGTCGAGCTCGGCGTGGCGGCGCTGGCGGCGGCGCGCGCGCAGGAGGCCGAGCTCGAGCCGCTCGACGAGCTTGTCGCGGCCATGGACGACATGGCCGAGGACTTCGCCGGCTACCGGCAGGCCGACGTGCACTTCCACATCGAGCTGGCGATGACGACGCGCAACGCGCGGCTGGTCGCGATGACGACCGAGGCCCAGAGCGCGATGACCGACCTCATCTCCTACATCGCGCACCCGCCCGAGGTGCTCGAGCACGCCAACGCGCAGCACGCGCGCCTGCTGTCGTGCATCCGCGCCCGGGACGCCGACACCGCGGTCCGGATCATGGCCGAGCACCTCCGCGGCACCGAGCACGTCCTGGCGGGCCTGCTGCCCCGCGACGGCCACTGAACCTAAAGCAACCTAAAGGGGTCTGACCCCTTTAAGTAGGAAATTCCAACTCCAGGGGCCGGCGCGGCTCAGGTCGGGGTGGCGATCAGCGCGTAGTGCAGCGTGAACAGGCGGTCCGCGACGTGGCCTGGAAGGGCGGTCAGGCCGGCGCGGATAGCCCACTTGGCCGTGCCCTTGGCGCGGGCCGCGGGCGTCGTCGCGCCGAAGGCGTGCACCGCACGGGGCAGGGCGTCGGCCAGCTCCGCGCGCGGCCGCAGGCCGGCCGCCTGCGCGTAGGCGCGGATCTGCGCCCGGTCGAACGCGTGCAGGTGGCCGACGCCCTCCGACGCGGCCCGTGCCGCCGGCCGGCGGGCCGACAGGTTGGCCTCCAGCGGCACCTCGACGATCACCGCCCGCGCCGCGACACGGGCCATCTCGGTCACCAGCGGCTGGGGATCCGGCACGTGCTCCAGGACGTGCGTGGCGAAGACGACGTCGTAGGCGCCGTCGGCGACCGGCAGCCGCGCGCCGTCGAACACCTGCGCCTCGTCGATCTCGGGCCGCTGCGCCGCCAGCGCCACGCCCGAGGCCGAGATCTCATAGCCGACACGGCGCGCCCCGAAGCCCCGCCGGCCCAACACGCCCAGCACCGCACCGTCGCCGCAGCCCACCTCGGCGACCGTCCCGACGGCGCCCAGGCCGGCCCGCGCGGCGAGGGCGACGACGTGGTCGGCCTTCGTCACGGCGCCGAGCTCGCGCCAGCGCCGGTAGTGCTCGCCCTCGGCCGCGGCCGCCGACGGCGTGTAGCAGTCCTCGTAGAACTCCTGGAGCTGGTCCTCGCGCAGGCGCGTCATGCCCCCGACTCCATCATGTCGGTGGCCAGCGCGCCGAGCGCCGTGCGCAGCCACGCCCGCTCCCCCGCCCCCGCCTCGCGGATCCGGCGCTCGATCCAGCGCATCACCGGCCGGCGCGCCCCGACCACCACGACGTCGCCGCACAGCGCGTAGCGCCCGTCGGCCAGCACCACGAGGCTGCCCGGCGCGTCGCGGCGCAGGCGCAGCAGGTCGATGACGGGCTGGCCCGCGACCGCGTCGGGCCGCGTCGCGTCGCCGTCCGCCGGATCCCACGCGCGCACGGTGAACACGGTCGACACGCCGCGCATCGCCCGCGGCGGGCGCGGCCGCGGGCCGACCGGGCCCGAGCGCCACGAGCTCGTCAGGCCCATCACCTGCCGCGCGGCCTCCTCGCGGTACAGGACGTGGAGCCGGTCGCCCGACTCGACGCGCGTCGACCCACGTGGCGGGATCGCCTCGCCGCTGCGGACGATGACGTTGACGACCGCCTCGCGCGGGAGGCCGAGGTCACGCACCGGCAGTCCGACGATCGCGTCCTCCGGCCCGACCGGGAACTCGAGCACCTCGGCGCCCAGCGCGCGGATCGTCCCGGCCTCGGCCAGCGGCCGCGGCAGGGCCGGCTCGTCGGTGGTGACGCCCATGCGCCGTGCGAACGGCTCGAACGTCGCACCCTGCAGGATCGTCGACACGAGCACCGCGAAGAACACGATGTTGAAGAACTCGATGCTGTGCGGGATGTGCTCGATCACCGGGAACGTCGCGAGCACGACGGGCACCGCCCCGCGCAGGCCCGCCCAGCCGAGCACCGCCTGCTCGCGCGGCGTGAACCCGAACGGGGTCGTCGACAGCACCGTGGCGACCGGGCGTGCGACGAACACGAGCAGCAGCGCGAGGATCGTGCCCTCGAACGCGACGCCGCCGAGGTCGGACGGGAAGACGAGCAGGCCGAGGACGAGGAACATCGTCAGCTGCGCGACCCAGGCCAGCCCCTCGTGGAAGGCCGCGATCGTCTGGCGGGCGGGCAGGTCGGCCGACCCGAGCATCAGCCCGACGAGGTAGACCGCGAGGAACCCCGAGCCGTGGATGACGTCGGCGGCGCCGAAGGCGACCGCGACCGAGGCGAGCGTCGCCACGGGATACAGGCCGGCCGTGCTCAGCCGGGCCTCGCGCAGCGCGAAGGACGCCAGCCACCCCACCGCCAGCCCGACCGCCGCGCCCTCGACCATCTGCCGGGCGAAGAGCCACAGGAAGTCGCCCAACCCGTAGTCGTCGTGGGTCAGGCGCTGGATGAAGCCGAGCACGAGCAGGATCGCGATCGGGTCGTTCATGCCCGACTCGCCCTCGAGCGTGCGGGCCAGGCGCCGGCGCAGCGTCGACCCGCGCAGCAGCGCGAAGATCGCCGCGCCGTCGGTGCCGGCGACGATCGCGCCCACGAGCAACCCCTCGGTCGTCGAGAAGTCGAACAGCCACGCGGCGAACAGCCCGGTGATCACCGCCGTGACCAGCGTGCCGAGCAGGGCGAGGGTCAGCGCCGGCCCCAGCACGGGCCGGATCTCCGGGAAGCCGGCGGCCAGGCCGCCCTCGAACAGGATGAGCGCCAGCGCGACGATGCCGACGGTCCGCGCCGCGTCGTAGTCGTTGAAGTCGATCCAACCGGCGCCGTCGCTGCCGATACCCATGCCGAGGCCGAGGAACAGCACGAGGCCGGGGATGCGCACCCGCGAGGCGACGAGCGAGGCGAGGAGGCCGGCGGTCAGCAGAGCACCGGCGATCAGGATCCGGTCGCCGTCGCTCACCTGGACACCTTGCCACAAACGGTTTGGACATGATCGTGGCGAACCGCACTTGACTTCCGTCCGGGGCCCGGCGTAGATTCGCGACACCGTCCTAAGGACGGCTCAGCACACCTTTTTCGGAGGAAGGTACGCACGTCATGGCCAACGTCGACGCGGCGGTGATCGCAGACAGCGACGAGCGACGCCTCGCCGAGCTCGGATACAAGCAGGAGCTCTCGCGCAGCTGGAGCGGCTTCCAGAACTTTGCGATCTCCTTCACCATCATCTCGATCCTCGCGGGCTGCTTCACGACCTACGGCCAGGCGTGGAACAACGGCGGCCCGATCGCGATCTCCTGGGGCTGGCCGCTGATCTCGATCCCGATCCTCATCATCGGGTTCTGCATGTCCGAGCTGGTCTCCGCCTATCCCACCGCGGGCGGGATCTACTGGTGGGCGTCGCGGCTGGGCGGCGCCGGCTGGGGCTGGTTCACCGGCTGGTTCAACCTCATCGGGTTGATCGCGGTCACGGCGTCGGTGGACTACGGCGCGGCGATCTTCCTCAACTCGACGTTGGGCCTGTACGACGTCGGCCTGTTCAAGGGCAACGCCGCCACCGCCGACTCGTTCCTGCACGGCACGTTCTTCCTGTTCCTGGTCATCCTCGTGCTGCACTCCGCGGTCAACATCGGCGGCAGCCACCTCGTCGCGCGGATCAACGGGGTGTCGGTCTGGTGGCACGTCGCCGGCGTCGCGGCGATCCTGCTCGTGCTGGCCTTCGTGCCCGACCACCACCAGTCGGCGGACTTCGTGTTCACGCAGGCATTCAACAACAGCGGGTTCAGCGGCGGCAGCACCAGCAGCTTCATGTTCATCATCTACATCTTGCCTCTGGGATTCCTGTTGACCCAGTACACGATCACCGGGTTTGACTCCTGTGCGCACATCTCCGAGGAGACGCACGGGGCGGCCACCAGCGCGGCGAAGGGCGTCTGGCGGTCGATCTTCTACTCGGCGATCTTCGGCTGGATCGTGCTGCTCGCGCTGACCTTCGCGGCCACGGACATCAAGGGCATCAACGAGCAGGCGGCCGCCGGCCAGTACGTCTCGATCGCCATCCTGAACACCGCGATGTCGACGGCCTGGGTCAAGCTCGTGCTGATCATCTCGACGGTCGGCCAGCTGTTCTGCGGCGCGGCCTGCCTGACCAGCGCCTCACGCATGTGCTACGCCTTCTCGCGTGACGGCGCGATCCCGGGCTGGCGCGTCTGGAGCCGCGTCAACCAGCACCGCGTCCCCACGAACGCGGTCCTGTTCATGGCGGTCTGCGCGGCGATCATCACCGTCCCGGCGTACTTCCCGAGCGAGACGGCCGCCGGCGTCTTCGTCCCCGTCGCTTTCTACGCGGTGGTGTCGGTCGCGGTCATCGGCCTCTACGTGGCCTACGTGATCCCGATCTTCCTGCGGTGGCGGATGGGCGACGCGTTCGAGGCAGGCCCGTGGACCAACGGCGCCAAGTACAAGTGGATGAACCCGTTCGCGACGCTGTGGGTGGCGATCATCACGATCATCTTCATCCTGCCGACGACGCCGGCGGGCGTGCCGTGGGACGACAGCTTCGACTGGAAGTTCGTCAACTACGCTCCGCTGGTGACGGGCGGTCTGATCCTCGCGGTGGGCATCTGGTGGCTGGTGAGCGCGAAGAACACGTTCACGGGGCCGCGCCACACGATCTCCGAGCTCGACGCGGAGCTCGGCGACCAGCACACCCCGGGCGACCTCGACCCGCCGGCGCCGCCGTCGACCGCCCCCGCTGGGGCCTAGGACGCTGACGGCCGGTGGGGTCGACGCTCGAGGTCCTGGAGCCCGCCACCGAGACGGTCCTGGCCACCATCCCGCGCGCGGGCGCCGACGACGTCGACGCGGCCGTCGCGCGGGCCACCGCCGCCTTCCCGGCCTGGAGCGCGGTCGCACCGGGCGACCGCGCCCGCCTGCTCGAGCGCCTGGTCGCCGTGCTCTCAGAGCACCACGAGGAGCTTGCGGTCCTCGAGGCGCGCAACGCGGGCAAGCCGATCGGGTCGGCCCGTGGCGAGATCGGCATGGCCATCGCCACGTTCCGGTACTTCTCGGCCGCGCCGGAGCGGCCGGGCGGCGAGACGATCCCGGTCGCCGGCGGCCTGGCGTTCACGGTCCGCGAGCCGATGGGCGTCGTCGGGCTCATCACGCCGTGGAACTTCCCGCTGGCGATCGCGTCGTGGAAGATGGCCCCGGCGCTCGCGGTGGGCAACACGGTGGTGCTCAAGCCGGCCGAGCTCACGCCGCTGACCGCACTGCGCTTCGCGCAGCTCGCGCTCGAGGCGGGCCTCCCCGAGGGCGTGGTCAACGTCGTGGCCGGCCCGGGCCGCGAGTGCGGAGAGCGTCTCGTCGCCCACCCCGACGTGGCGAAGATCGCCTTCACCGGCTCGACCGAGGTCGGCCGCACGATCGCCGCCGGCGCGGCGCAGACGATCAAGCGGGTCACGCTCGAGCTCGGCGGCAAGTCGGCCAACGTCATCTTCGCCGACGCCGACATCGCCGCCGCGGCGGCCGCCGCCCCGTGGGCGGTGTTCGACAACGCCGGTCAGGACTGCTGCGCGCGCTCGCGCATCCTCGTCCAGCGCCCGGTCCTCGACGACTTCCTTGCGCAGCTCGCCGGCGCGGTCACGGCCATCAGGGTCGGCGACCCGCTGGACGAGGGCACGGAGATGGGCCCCCTCATCTCCGCCGGCCAGCGCGAGACGGTCGCCTCGTTCGTGGATGGCGGAGCCGAGGTCGCCATCCGCGGCGAGGCGCCGGACGGCCCCGGGTTCTGGTTCCCGCCGACTGTGCTGTGCCCCGTTCCCGACGATCATCCGGCCGTCCGCGACGAGATCTTCGGGCCGGTGGCGGTCGTCCTGCCGTTCGACACCGAGGACGAGGCGATCCGCCTGGCCAACGACACCATCTACGGGCTGTCGGGGTCGATCTGGACGCGGGACGGCGCCCGCGCGCTGCGGGTGGCGCGCGCGCTGCGCAGCGGCAACCTGTCCATCAACTCCAACAGCTCGGTGCGCGTCACCACGCCGTTCGGGGGCTTCAAGCAGTCGGGCTACGGTCGGGAGCTCGGCCCGCACGCCACCGAGGCCTACACCGAGGTCAAGACGATCTTCTACGACATGGACATGCAGGGGGAGTAGTGCCGGGTCGACTCGAGGGCAAGGTCGCGGTGATCACCGGAGCGGCCGGCGGCATCGGCGCCGCGACGGCGGAGGCGTTCGCGCGCGAGGGGGCGACCGTGGTCGGCGTCGACCTGACCGACGGCGCGCCGGGCGACCTCGGCCTGGCCGTGGACGTCACCGACGAGGACGCCGTGCGCGACCTCTACGCGCAGGTCGCGCAGCGCTTCGGGCACATCGACGTGTTGTTCAACAACGCCGGGATCTCGCCCGACGACGACACCTCGGTGCTCGAGACGAGCTTCGAGGCCTGGCAGCGCGTGCAGGACGTCAACCTCAAGTCGGTGTTCCTGTGCTGCAAGCACGGGATCCCGCACCTGCTGCGCAACGAGCTGCCCGCGCGCGGCTCGGTCATCAACACGGCCTCGTTCGTCGCCGTCATGGGCGCGGCGACGTCGCAGATCTCCTACACGGCCTCCAAGGGCGGCGTGCTGGCGCTCTCGCGCGAGCTCGGCGTGGAGTTCGCGCGCCAGGGCGTGCGCGTCAACGCCCTGTGCCCGGGCCCGGTCGACACCCCGCTGCTGCGCGAGCTGTTCGCCAAGGATCCCGAGCGCGCGGCGCGCCGCCTGGTCCACGTGCCGATGGGCCGCTTCGGGACCGCTGAGGAGATCGCCAACGGCGTGCTGTTCCTCGCCTCGGACGAGTCGTCGTTCGTGACGGCCTCGACGTTCCTGGTCGACGGCGGGATCAGCGGCGCCTACGTGACGCCCGAGTAGCGCGTGACGGGGTAGCCCGCACCCTCGATCGCCGCGATCACCGCGTCGGCGTGCGGGCGCGAGCGCGTCTCGACCGTGAGCTGGACGCCGGTCTCGCGGACATGCAGGTCGATGCCCTCGCGCAGATGCGCGACGTCGACGATGTTCGCGCCGGCCGCCGCGGTGCAGGCGAGCAGACGGGCCAGCGCACCCGGGCGGTCGGGCACGCGCGTGACGAGGACCAGGCGGCGGCCCGCCTCGGTCTCGTGGCGACGGGCGACCGTCGCCAGCAGCCCGGCGTCGACGTTGCCGCCGCTGAGGATCACGCACGTCGTGCCGGTCGCGGCGGGCGCGACCTTCCCGCCCAGCAGCGCGGCGACGCCGACCGCGCCGGCACCCTCGACCACGAGCTTGGCCTTCTCGAGCAGCAGCACCATCGCCTCGGCGACGTCGTCCTCGGCCACGACGACGACCTCGTCGACCCAGTCGCGGATCAGCGCGAGCGTCAGCTCGCCAGGCCGCTTGACCGCGATGCCGTCGGCGATGGTCAGCGCCGGGTCGATCGTCACCGGGTGCCCGGCGGCCAGCGAGGCGGGAAACGCCGCGAAGGTCTCGGCCTGCACGCCGACGATCCGCACCTCGGGCCGCGCGGACTTGATCGCGATCGCCACGCCGGAGGCCAGGCCGCCGCCGCCGATGGGCACGACGACCGTCGCGAGGTCGGGCACGTCGGTCAGCAGCTCGAGCCCCAGCGTGCCCTGGCCGGCGACGACGTCGGGGTCGTCGAAGGGATGCACGAAGGCCATCCCGGCCTGCGCGGCGTGGGCCCGGGCGGCCTCCACGCACTCGTCGACCGACGCGCCGGCCTCGCGCACGCGCGCACCCAACGCCTCCGTCGCCTCGATCTTGGCGATCGGCGCGCCGTCGGGCATGTAGACCTCGCACGCCACGCCGCGCTCGCGCGCCGCGAAGGCCAGCGCCTGCGCGTGGTTGCCGGCGCTGCCGCAGACCACGCCGCCGCGGCACCCGTCGCCCAGGGTCGCCAGCTTGTTCAGCGCGCCGCGGATCTTGAACGACCCGGTGCGCTGCAGGCTCTCGGCCTTGAGCACGACGTCGCCGCCGAGGCGCTCGGTCAGCGTGGCCGACGGCAGGACCGGCGTGTGGCGGGTGACGTCGCCGATCGCCGCGCGGGCGCGCTGCACGTCCTGCGCGGTGACGGTGCTCGGGCCGGTCGTGGCCATGGTGCGCGGCGGGTCAGCCGACCGCCACGATGGCGTCGATCTCGACCTGCGCGCCGAGCGGCAGGGCGGCGACGCCGATGGTGGTGCGGGCGGGCGGCGCGCCCGGGAAGAACTCGGCGTAGGCCGCGTTGACCTCCTTGAACGTGCCCATGTCGGTGACGTAGATGCCGCAGCGCACGGCGTCGGCCAGCGAGGCGCCGGCGGCCTCCGCGACGGCCTGCAGGTTCTGCAGGCAGCGGCGTGCCTGGTCGCCCGGCCCGCCGTTCACGAGCGCGTTGGTGGCCGGGTCCAGCGGCGTCTGGCCCGAGAGGAAGAGCAGGCCGCCGCTGCTCACGGCGTGGCTGTAGTGCCCGGCGGCGGGCGGCGCGGTGTCGGCCCTGACGGCCTGGCGATCGGAGGACATCTTCGGACGGGCTCCTTCGACGGGGATCGGCCTCGGACGCTACCGTCCGCGGCGCATGCCCGCCCCTCCCCGCCCTCGCGCGGTCGGCCCGCTCGTCGCCGCCGCCGCTCTGCTGGCCCTCGTGTTCGGGACGGGCGTCGCGCGCGCGGCGATCCCGTGGGAGGCGTGCCCGACCGCCGGCTACCAGTGCGCGAAGGTCGACGTGCCGCTCGACCGCAGCGGCGCCGTGCCCGGCGCCGTGTCGCTGTCGGTCTCGCGGCTGCCCGCCTCGTCGAACCCGACGAACACCGCGGTCGTGGCGCTGGCGGGCGGGCCCGGGCAGGCGGCCCTGCCGCTCACCGAGGACTTCGCGACCACGCTCAAGCCCGAGATCGCCGACAAGGACCTGCTGGTCTTCGACCAGCGCGGCACCGGGCTGTCGGGGGCGCTGGACTGCACGGCGCTGCACCGCCGGCAGAGCCTGCTGAAGGTCGCGTCGAGATGCGCGACCGAGCTCGGGGCGGGCCGTGGCTTCTACCGGACGTCCGACAGCGTGGAGGACATCGAGGCGCTGCGCGTCGCCGGGGGCTACTCCAAGCTCGTGCTCTTCGGCGTCAGCTACGGCACGAAGGTCGCGCTGGCCTACGCCGCGGCGCACCCCGACGCGGTGGCCGCGCTCGTCCTCGACAGCGTCGTGCTGCCCGAGGGCCCCGACCCGTTCCAGCGCTCGACGCTCAGCAGCGCGCCGCGCGTGCTCGGCGACCTCTGCGCGGGCGGCGCGTGCCGATCCGCGACGCCCGACGTCACCGGCGACCTCGGGCGCCTGGCCGCCAAGCTGCGCAAGGGCGCGCTGCGCGGCAAGGTGACGCTCACCTCCGGCAAGCGCGAGAAGTACGCGATGGACCAGACTGGGCTGGTCGACATCCTCGTGGCCGGCGACCTCAACCCGACCCTGCGCGCCGAGCTGCCGGGCTCGATGCGCGCGGCGCTGCGCGGCGACACGTCCCCACTGCTGCGCCTGAGCGTGCGCTCCGAGGGCCTGACCACCGGGCTGCAGGCCGCGACGGGCGGCGACAGCGACGCGCTGTTCCTGGCGACGACCTGCGAGGAGGCGCCGTTCGAGTGGACGCGCACGGCGGGCGCCGACCAGCGGGCCGGCGAGATCGGTGCCGCGGCCGACCGCATCCCGCGCGCCCAGCTCGGGCCGTTCTCACCGCGCGCCGCCCTGCAGGCCGGACCGATCCCGTTCTGTCTGGGCTGGCCCGACATCAACGCCGCCGCCCCCGCCGCGCCCGCCGCGTTGCCGCAGGTGCCGACGCTCGTGCTCGAGGGCCAGATGGACCTGCGGACGCCGATCATCGACGCGCAGCAGCTGCCGGCCCGCATCCCGGGCGCCGCCGTCGTGCAGATCCCCTACACCGGCCACTCCGTGCTGGGCAGCGAGTTCGGGACGTGCGCGATGGACGCGCTCACCGCGTTCAGCGCCGGCCAGGCGCCGGCGGCGTGCCCGCCCGCCGCCAACCCGTTCACGCCCACGCCGCGGCCGCCGACGAGCCTCAACGCGATCAAGGCCAACGGCCAGGTCAAGCGCACGATCGTCGCCGCCGCGGCCACCGTGACCGACGCGCGCCGGCAGATCATCGGCGACGCCCTGGCCATCGGCCGCTCGCCGTCGCGGGTCGCGGGCCTGCGTGCGGGCAACGCCACCGTGTCGGGCTCGTCGCTGCACCTGCACCAGTACGAGTACGTGCCGGGGGTCCAGGTCAGCGGCACCTCGGACACGTCGGGCAACGCGACGCTCACGGTCCACGGCGGCGGCAGCGCCCGCGGCTCGCTCACCTTCACCGCCTCGGGCGCGGTGAAGGGCTCGCTGGGCGGCCACCAGGTCAACATCGCCGCGGCGACCTCGGTACGCAACACGCTCCCGTCCCTGCGCTGGGCCCTGGCGGCCGGCCGCCTCGGCCGCGCCGGCTGACCGTCACGCAACATAAAGGGGTCTGACCCCTTTATTTAGGCGGGGCTGAATCTGCGCGATTGCGTGCGCGTCTAGGCTGGGATGATGGAGAGATTCGACGTCGACGCGGCACGGACGGCGCTGGAGGCCCGCCATCCCCGGTGGACCCCGGACACGTTGCACGGGACGCTGGAACGGGTCGCGGCCGAGCATCCGGCCCGGGTCGCCGTCATCGCCGTCGACGGCGAGCTGACCTACGCGCAGCTCGAAACGTGGGCGCGGCGCATCGCCCGTGGGCTCGTGGACGCCGGCGTGCAGCCCGGTGATCGCGTCGCCCTCGCCCTGCCCAACAGCGCGGCGCACATCGCCGCGTTCTTCGCGATCAGCCGCGCCGGTGCCCTCGCCGTCCCGCTGCACGTGCGCCTCGCCGAGCGCGAGCTGCAGTTCGCACTGCACGACAGCGGCGCGTCGCTCATGCTGACCGTCGAGTCCTTCCGCGACGCGCCGATCGGTGAGACCCTCGACGCACTGGCCCCCGGCTGGCACCGCGGCGGCGGCGGCCCCGCGCTGCCGCAGCTCAAGCGCATGGTGCTCTGCGGCGACGTCACGCCGGTCACGCGCCCGGGCGCGGCCACGCTGGCGGCGTTCGAGCGCGACCCCGACCCGGTCCTCGACGCCGAGCTCGACGCCCGCGCCGCCGCGGTCGGCCCGCAGGACGGCGCGACCGTCTTCTACACCTCGGGGACCACGGGAACGCCGAAGGGCGTCGTGCTCACCCACGACCAGGAGTTGCGCAGCGCCTACGGCTCGGCCTACACGCGGGCCTTCGAGGACGGCCGGCGGATCCTCTTCGCGCTACCGCTGCACCACGTCTTCGCCTACGTCGAGGGCCTGCTGGCGTCGCTGTTCGTCGGCGGCGCCGTCGTCGCCCAGCCGGTGTTCGACCCGCACGAGACGCTGGCGGCGATCGAGCGCCACGGCGTGCACGAGGCGCTGTTCGTGCCGACGATGAGCCTGGCGGTGGTCGACGCGGCGGCCGGCACCGACCGGGACCTCTCGAGGCTCCACGCGGTGATGTCGGCGGCGGCGGTCTGCCCGGCGCGCGTCTGGCGCCAGCTCGTCGAGCGCCTCGGCGTCAGCGAGCTCGTGACCGGCTACGGCATGACCGAGACGTCGGCCGCGACGACGTTCACGCTTCCCGGCGACCCCATCGAGCTGATGGTCGACACGGTCGGCCGGCCCAAGCTGGGCGGCGTCGCCGGCGACCCCGCGCTCGGCGGGCTGCTGGCCCGCTACGCCACCGTCGACCCCGAGACCGGCGAGCGGCTGCCCGACGGCGCGCCCGGCGAGCTCGTCGTCGAGGGCCCGATCGTCACGCGCGAGTACGTCGCCGCGCCCGAAGAGACCGCGCGTGCGTTCGACGCCGAGGGGCGCCTGCGCTCCGGCGACCTCGGTCGCGTGCGCCCCGACGGCTACCTCGAGCTCACCGGCCGGACCAAGGACCTGTACAAGTGCGGCGGCGAGCAGGTCATGCCCGCCGAGGTCGAAACGATCCTCGGCGCGCGCGACGACGTCGAGCAGGCGCACGTCGTCGCCGTGCCCGACGAACGGATGGGCGAGGTCGGGTGCGCGTTCGTCGTGCCCGCCAGCGGCGCCGCGCCGACGGCCGACGGGCTCATCGCCTACGCCCGCACGCAGCTGAGCCGGTTCAAGGTTCCCGCGCACGTCGTCTTCTGCGAGGCCGCCGAGCTGCCGCTGACCGCGTCGGGCAAGGTCCAGAAGTTCGTGCTCGCGGAGCGCGCCGTGCGCGAGCTCGGCATCGAGGCCGCCGCCTGAGGCGATGGCGGCGCCCGCCAGGAGGAGGCGGCGGCATGAACGCGCTGGAGCACGAGACCTCGCCGTATCTGCGCCAGCACCGGCACAACCCGGTCGACTGGCTGCCGTGGGGGCCCGAGGCGCTGGCCCGCGCGCGGGCCGAGGACCGGCCGCTGCTGGTGTCGATCGGCTACTCGGCCTGCCACTGGTGCCACGTGATGGAGCGCGAGTCCTTCGAGGACCCGGCGGTCGCCGCGCTGATGAACGAGCACTTCGTGTGCGTGAAGGTCGACCGCGAGGAGCGTCCCGACGTCGACGCCATCGCCATGGAGGCGGTGCAGATGATGACCGGGCACGGCGGCTGGCCGCTGAACGTCTTCCTCACGCCCGACCAGGTGCCGTTCTATGGCGGCACCTACTTCCCGCCCGAGCCCCGGCATGGGATGGCGGCGTGGCCCGCGGTGCTCACCGCCGTGGCGGAGGCCTGGCGCGAGCAGCGCGACGAGATCCTCGGCCAGAGCGCGGAGATGGCCCGGCGGCTCGACCAGACGGCCCGCCTGCGGGCCACCGAGACCGTGCTGGGCACCGAGGCGCTCGACGACGGCGTGCGCAATCTGCGCTCGAGCTTCGACGCCGTCAACGGCGGGTTCGGCGGCGCGCCGAAGTTCCCGCCCTCCCCCGCGCTGCTGTTCCTCTGGGCGCGCGCCGCGCGCGGCGGCTCCTGGGCCGCCCAGGCCGGCGAGATCGCGGCCGTGACGCTGCGCGCGATGGCCTCGGGCGGCATG
>Ga0157379_10001272_pt1 | contig 20504 bp, 22 predicted proteins | sample S25metaG_FD_121802 | JGI IMG/M metagenome (GOLD analysis project Ga0157379, IMG submission 121802) | Switchgrass rhizosphere microbial communities from Kellogg Biological Station, Michigan, USA - S2-5 metaG | ecosystem: Host-associated > Plants > Roots > Rhizosphere > Soil | place: USA... | reverse complement strand
GAACCTGATCGGCAGCGGCCTCCGCCAGCTGATGCTGCATCGGTCGGAATGGGAGCGGCTGAGCGCGGACCCGTCGCTGGTGCCGACCGCGGTCGAGGAACTCCTGCGCTACGACTCGCCGGTGCAGTTCCTGCTCAAGGTCGCCGCCGAGCACCTCGAGATCGCCGGCAAGCCCGTCGCCGAGGGCGACACGGTGATCCTCGGCGTCGGCTCGGCCAACCGCGACCCGGCCGCGTTCCCGGAGCCGGACCGGCTCGACGTCGCCCGCAAGCCCAACCGGCATCTGGCGCTCGGCTCCGGGCCGCACTTCTGCCTCGGCGCGTCGCTCGCGCGCCTCGAGGGCCGGATCGTGTTCGGCACGCTTGCCGACCGGTTCCCGAGCCTCGACCTCGCGCTCGAGCCGTCCGCGCTCGAGTGGCATGGCAACGCGATGCTGCGCGGGATCAAGTCGCTGCCGATCGCGCTCCGCTCGACGTGAGGCCGGCGCACGGCGCGCTCGCGCTCGACCCGACCGCCCGCGCGCTGATCGCGGCGCCGAACGTCGCCCACGTGGTCACGCGCCGCGGCGGCGGGCGCGTGCGCGTCGTGGTCACGTGGGTCGCGCACGACGGCGCGCGGATCCTGCTCAACTCCCGGGCGGATCGGCACTGGCTTCGCGACGTGCGGAGCGATCCGCACGTCGTGGTCACCGTCGTAGACCTGGTCGATCAACATCGCTACGTGACCGTCGAGGGGCGCGTCGCGTCGGAGACCGGCGGCCATCAGGCGGAGCATGCGTACCGGCGGCTGGCGGAGGCGTACTGGGGCGGAGAGGCGGCCGCGCGCCACCTCCCCACCGGCGAGCGGGTCGAGCTGGCCGTCACGCCCGACCGCGTCCGCGTCTATGCGGCGGTCAAGCCGCCCGCCGCCTGAGCGTCACCCGGCCCTCGAGGTCGCGGTCGCGCGGATCGCGCGCGGCGAGCGCGCTCCGCCATGGACGCTGTGCCGGGGCCGACGGCAGGCGCGCGAGCAGACCCTCCGCCGCCAGCCGGGCGTCGCCGTGGATGCCCTGGACGACGGGGCGGAGCAGGCCGAGCCGGGACGGCTCTGCGTCGATCTGGACGACGTCGCCGTCGGGAAGTGCTGCCGTCGTGAAGCGGTTGAGGCCTGCGCCGAAGGCGACGACGAGATCGACATCCTCGAGCTGCGCGCGGGCCACGGGGTCCGAGAACCCGCCGACGATGCCGACGTCGTCCGGGTGCCCGGCGAACCCGTCCTTGGCGGCGAGCGTGGTCCCGAGCAGCGCCGGAAGGCGGGCGGCGAGCGCCTCGATCGAGGGTGCGGCACCGGCGCGCACGGCGCCGGCGCCGGCGAGCAGGAGCTTGCGCCGCGCAGCCCGGACGCGGGCGGCCAGCTCGTCGAGCGCGGCCGCGTCGGGCGCAGCGGGCTCGTGCGGGCGAGGGCGCGGCGCCGGCGGCGTCAGCTCTGCGGGGGCTTCGAGGACGTCGAGCGGGACGCTCAGCAGGACGGCGCGGCCGGCCGTGGCGAGCGCCAGCGCCTCGTCGAGCGCGACCGGCAGCTCGGTGGCCGTGGCCGGGCGCAGCGCGGCCAGCCCGGCGGCGGCCGCGGCCGCGAGCTGGTCCATCGCCTTGAGATCCGTCGCCGGCGTGCTCCCGGGCGGCGCGTCGCCGGAGACGAGCAGCAGCGGCGTGCCGGCGCGGTCCGCGCTCGCCGCGGCGGCAAGCGCGTTGAGCAACCCGGGGCCGCGGCCGACGACGCACAGCGCGACGCTGCCGGTGGCGCTCGCATAGCCGGCGGCCATCGACACCGCGGTCGTCTCGTGGCGCGCTGCGACGTACCGCGCGCCGCGCTCGGCGAGCGCGGTGACGAGGCCCGCGATGTCCTCGCCCATGAGCCCGAAGAGCGCCGAGAAGCCGGCCTTGTGCAAGCTCGCCGCGAGCTCGCGGTAGGCGGGCGCCGCCTGCGTGGCGACCTCTCGCTCCATCGACCGGACTCTACCAAGCGCTCGTTTGATTTGTGCCAGGTAGTAGGTTACGGTTCGGCCGCATGGCACGCAGCGAGTCGAGCGTCCTGACCGCGGTGACCGGGCGTGAGCTCTGGCAGCGCCGGGTCGCCGCCACTCCGGCGGCGCCGTTCCTGGTCGGCGGCGACAGGACGCGCACGTTCGCCGAGGCCGACGCGGAGATGCGGCGGCTCGCGACCGGGCTTGCGGACGCCGGCGTGGCGCTCGGCACCCGCGTGCTCGTCGGCCTCCCGAACGCCACGGAGACCGTGCTGGTCCACGCCGCGCTGCGCGAGCTCGGGGCGGTCATCGTGCCGCTCCTCAGCGGCCTGACGTTCCCGGAGCTGCAGTTCCAGATCGTCCACTCTGAGGCGACGGTTCTGATCGCCGACGACGCAATCGGCACCGCGGTCATCCCGCACCTGGACGAGCTGCCCGCGGTGCGCACGGTCGTCACAACCGATGAGCTCGCCGCGATGGACGGCTGCGATCGCCTGGCGCCGGCGGAGCTGGCTCTCGACGCGCGCTCGCCGTGGGCGATCCTCTACACGTCCGGCTCGAGCGGCACGCCGAAGGGCGTCGTCCTGCCCGCCGGCGCGCTGCCGACCGCGGGGGCCGGCTACGCCGAGCGCTTCGGGATCACCGCCGAGGACAACTACTTCCTCCCGCTGACCGTGGCGCACGCGGTCGGCGCGCTCACCGCGCAGGGGGTCTCGCTCTCGGTCGGGTGCCGGCTGACCGTCGTCGATCGCTTCAGCCCCTCGCGGTTCTGGCCGGACCTCCGCGGCAACGACGCGACGTGCGCGATCCTCTTCCCGGCCCAGCTCAACCTGCTGCACGAGCACACCGACGCCGACCCGGCCGGCACGCCGTTGCGGCTCGCCATCACGCATGCGTGGAACGAGCCGTTCCGGCGCAAGTTCGGCGTGGAGCTCGGCCTGTGCTGGGGCATGACGGAGACCGGCGCGCATTCCACCGGTACCGACGTCGGGTACAACGACGAGCACGGCGAGGGCTACGTCGGGCCGGCGATGGGCGGCGTCGAGATCGCGATCCTCTCGCCGGTCGGCCAGCGGCTCGCGCCGGGCGAGGTCGGCGAGATCGCGCTGCGCCACCCGAACGTGATGCTCGAGTACCTCAAGGAACCCGAGCAGACGGCGGCGACGCTCGTCGACGGCTGGATCCGCTCCGGCGACCTCGGGACGATGGACGCCGACGGGGGCCTCTACTTCGCCGGCCGCGCGAAGAACATGATCAAGCGGTCGGGCGAGAACATCTCGCCGGCCGAGGTCGAGGACGCGCTCTGCGCCCACCCGGCCGTCGTCGAGGCGCTCGTGTTCGGTGTGCCTGATCCGGTCCGCACGGAGGAAGTCGGCGCCGCGGTCTGCGTGCGCCGCGGCGCGGAGCTCGATCCGGCGGACCTCACCGCGTTCGTGCGCGGGCGCCTCGCGCGCTGGAAGCTGCCCCGCTACGTGACGCTGACCGACCAGAGTCTCCCGCGTCTCGCCAACGGCAAGATCGACCGCGTGACCGTGGTCGGCGCGCTCGATCCCGCGACGTGCTGGGACCGCGAGTCGCACTCGACACAAGGAGCCCGCGCATGAACACCAACGACACCGATCTCGCGGCGCGCGTGCAGCGCCTGGAGGACGAGCGTAACGTCGTCGCCACGCTGTATCGCTACGGGCACGCGATCGACAGCGGGGACGAGGAGGCCTGGCTTGACTGCTTCACCGAGGACGGCTCGTTCACGGCGGCGGGCAGGCGCGAGGGGCACACGATGTTCACCGTGACCGGGCGCGAAGAGCTGCGTTCCTTCATCGCCGGTCACACGCGCCGCCCGTACGCGTTCCACTCGCATTGCGTGATCGAGCCGCTCGTCGAGGTCGACGGCGACGAGGCGCACTGCGAGTCGTACCTGTTCGTGCTCCAGGAGCATGAGCGCGATCCACGGCTGCGCGTGTTCGGCCGCTACAGCGACGACCTGGTGCGCGGCGAGGACGGCCGCTGGCGGTTCAAGCTGCGCAGCGCCGCGATCGACGGGATGCTGCGCGGGCTGCCGGCGCTCGTGGACGGCATGCCGCCCGAGGCGCGCTCGGACGCCCCGGTGAAGGGGTAGCTCAGAGCTCGACGACGACCTTCGTCTCGGCCTGCGCCTCGAGCGCCTCGATCCCGTCGACGATGCGCTCGAACGGGATCGTCGTGACCCAGCCGTCGATCGGATAGGCGCCGCGCGCCATGCCCGCGATCACCGCCTCGAAGTCGTCGGCGCTCGCGCTCACGCTGGCCGTGAGGCGCGCCTCGGTGCGGCGCAGGGCGGCGGAGCCGATCTCGATCGGACCCAGCGGGACCGCGACCATCACCACGGTGCCGTCGCGGCGTGTGCTCCGCAGTGCGCTGTCGAGCACCCCGGGCGCGCCGGCGGCGTCGAAGGAGGCGTCCGCGCCGCGCCCCCCGGTCAGCCGGCGCACGAGCGCGACCGCATCGGTCTCGAGCGGATCGGCGACGCTCGTCGCGCCGAGCGCGGCCGCCGCGGCGCGCCGGACGGGCGACGGGTCGAGCACGATGGCGCCCACCCCCGCGTCGCGGAGCGCGAGCAGGCAGCCCAGGCCGATCGGCCCGGCGCCGTGGACGACGGCCGTCGCGCCGGGCGCGATCGCCGCTCGGCGGACGGCGTGCAGGGCCACGGCCATCGGCTCGACGAGCGCACCCTGGAGCGGCGGCACCTCGGCCGGGAGGCGGTGCACCATCGTGTCCTTGACCACGGTGAAGTCGGCGAACCCGCCGCCGTCGCGACTGAACCCGTGCGCCGCGCGGCGCGGACAGAGGAAGGGCGTCCCGCCGCGACAGTCCGGGCAGCTTCCGCAGGTCTCGAGCGGCTCGACGGCGACGAGATCGCCGATCGCCACGCCCGCGCCCGCCGGCGCCTCCACGACCTCGCCGCTCAGCTCGTGGCCCAGGATCACGGGCAGCTTGGCGCCGGTCAGGGGATGCGGCTCGCGGCTGGAGAAGACCGGGCCGTGACGGTACTCGTGCAGATCGCTGCCGCAGATGCCCGTGTAGCGGACGCGCAGCTTCACCTCGCCGGCGCCCGCCGACGGCTCCGGGACGTCCTCCAGCCGCAAGTCGTTGCGATCGTGGAAGACAGCGGCCCGCATCACGCCAGCAGCATCTCGAGATGGGCGAGAGCGCGCAGGATGGCGGCGACCGGGTCCTCGTCGCGGGCGCCAAACAGCTCGAGGTCGATCGGCCCGGCGTAGCCCGTGGCCCGCACGGCGCCGAGGATGCGCTCGAGCGGGATGACGCCATCGCCGGGGACGGCGCGGTCCAGCGTGCGGCTGCCGGGGACGTAGTCGCTGACCTGCACCAGCGCCAGCCGATCGCCGGCGCGCGCGATGTTCTCGGCCAGCCCCGGCTCCGTCCACGTCGCATGGACGTCGAGGCACACGCCCGTTCCGGCGCGCTCGGCGACGTCGAGCGTCGCGGCGAGCGTGTGAAGGATGTCGACGTCGGCGAACTGCGGGTTGGTCGTCTCGAGGGCGAGCCGGACTCCCGCGCCCGCCGCGTGCTCGGCCACGCGCCCGACGGCGTCGAGGAAGCGCGCGGCCGCCTCTTCCCACGAGAGCGGCCCCGCGGGGCCCGTGGTGAGGTAGACCAGCGGCGCCTCGAGCGCCGCGGCGGCGTCGATCGTCCGGTGCGCGCGCGCGATCTCCTGCCCGCGGCCGGAGGGGTCCGCGAGCTTGAAGGCGGTACGGTGGATCAGGTACGGGACCTGCATGTCCGCGCGCTGGAGCGTGGCGATCCCCTCATCCCAACCCGCGGCCGCCAGCTTGTCGGCGTTGACGCCCATCCGCGTGACGCCGACCCCGATCAGCAGCTGGACGTCGCGCGCCAGCGGGTTGTCGACCGGCAGCGAGACCTGGTTGACGACGAGGCGCTCGTGCACGCTTCCACGCTGACGCATCCGAGGATGGTAGTCAAGCGACCGGTTGGTTGGTACGGTACGACCGCCATGTCGACCAAGACGCAGCCCAGCGCGCGCGCCGACGTCCTGCGCGACTGGCTGGCCGAGATCGCGGGGCCGGTGGTCGCCTGGGAGCAGATCGTCGCCGGCAACTCCCGCACGACCTGGGCCGCCGAGGTCGAGGGCGGACTCGGCGTCATCGTGCGGACGGAGGCCGGCGACGGCCCGTTCGAGGGCACCGAGCTGAGCCTCGCTCGCGAGGCGACGGCCTACCGCGCAGTCGACGGGCGCGGGGTCAAGACGCCTCGCCTACTGGGCTTCGCGCCGGAGCTGAACGCCATCGCGATGACCCGCCTTCCCGGGACCGCCGACTGGGCGCCGGAGACGCTGCCCGGCCTGCTCGAGGAGGTGTCGCGGCTGCACGAGCTCGACGTCGACACCCTGCCGCTCGAGGGCTTCGCGCGCACCGCGCGCGGTGACCTCGACCTGTGGGAGCGGCTCGCGGCCGCGACCGTCCGCGTCCCCGACCCGTTCGTCGACTTCGCGCTCGAGTTCCTGCGCGAGTACTTCCCGGGTGAGCCGGAGCGGATTGTGTTCTGCCATGGCGACGTGGGCCCGGGCAACTTCCTGCACGAGGGCGGGCAGGTCACCGGGCTCCTCGACTGGGAGTTCTCCCATGTCGGCGACCCGCTCGACGACCTCGCCTGGATCTCGCTGCGGGCGGTGCTGTTCGGCCTGCCGCTGTCTGAGTTCGGCGACAGCGTCCGCGCGCACTACCGTCCCGCGCACGGCGGCGAGCTCGACGACCGGCGGCTGCGCTACTGGCAGGCGATGGTGATCCTGCGCAACCTCATCACGTGCCTGGCCTCGATCCACAACCCATCGCGCGGCCGCGACCGGCTCGTGCACTTCATGCTCGTCCCGTCGCTGCACGCCATGCTGCCCATGGCCTTGGCGCGCATCGCGGACGTCCGGCTCGAGCCGGTTCCCGCGCCGACGGGCCCCGAGACGCTGCCCGGCGGCGACGTGCTGCACGAGGTGGCGACCGTGCTGGGCGAGCTGGCGAACGGCCTGACGGACCGCGACCAGCGCTCGCGCGCGAAGCGCATGCGGTTCCTGCTCGCGCAGCTCTCGGCGACCTGGACGCTCGCTCCCGAGATCGCGCGCCTGGCGGAGGTCGATGGACCGCCGGCGGACGACCCGATCGAGCGGCTCGGCCAGCTCCACCGCGTTGCCCAGCGACGCCTCGCGCTGTTCCCGCGCGCCCGGGCCATGACCGAGGCCCCCGTGCAGGGCTTCTAGCCCGAGGTCGCGCGCTCGAGCCAGGAACCCGCGGCGCGCCCCTCGTGGACCACGCGCCGGCGCGTGAAGCGCCAGCCCTCGTCGACACGCACATAGTCGTCGGCATATCGGCCCCAGTGATCCGGGCCGCTCTCCGTCAGCGCGAGGAAGTAGCTCGCCCCGCGGCCGGTGTCGCCGTCGAGCTCGATCCGTACGCTCGACACGTGATGGCGCAGCAGCCGGAGCGGAGCGCGTGCGGCGAGGTCGCGCCTCGTCGCCTCGAGCCGGGCGACGATCGCGGCGCGCCCGGCATGGACGCCGGCGTCGAAGCTGTCGCCGATGATCTCCAGCACGCCGTCGGGCGCGAACAAGGCCGCGAGCTCCTCGGAGCGGCCGCGGTCGGCGGCCTCCGCGTACGCGCCGACGAGCGCGCGGATCGCTTCACCGTCGAGCAGTCGCTGGATCGTCATGCCGCCAGCCAGCCGCCGTCGGACACGAGCACTGCGCCGTTGACGTAGTCCGCCGCCTCGGACGCGAGGAAGAGCGCGGCCGCCGCCTGACGGTCGGGCGTCGTCGGCGGCGGGACGGTCTCGAGCAGCGGGCCGGCGGTCTCGAGGCCTTTCTGGTCGAACTGCATGCCCTTCATGATCCGCGACGGCCGTGTGTTGCCGGGCGCGATCGCGTTGCAGCGAATGCCGCGCCGGCCGTACTGGAAGGCGATCGAGCGCGTCAGCCCGACCAGCGCGTGCTTCGAGGCGGTGTAGGCCACGCCGGCGCGACCACCGCGGAGCCCGGCCGCCGACGCCGTGTTGACGATCACGCCGCGTCCTGCGGGGAGCATCACGGCGAGCGCGGCGCGCGAGGCGTAGAGCGGCCCGGTGACGTTGACGCGCAGGTTGCGCTCCCACATGTCGTCCGCGACCGAGACGGCGCCGGAGAAGTCATCCATCACGCCGGCATTGTTGAAGAGGACGTCGAGCGTGCCGTGGCGCTCGACCGCGCCGGCGACCGCCGCCTCCACCTGCGCGCGGTCGCCCACGTCGCACACGACGCCCGTGACGTCACCCTCGACGCCGGCGGCGAAGCCCTCGGGATCGGCTCGCTCGAGATCGACGGCGACGACATGGTCGCCCTGGGCGGCGAGCTGGCGGACGATCTCGGCGCCGATCCCGGACGCGGCGCCGGTGACGAGGCAGACACGGGCAGACAAGCTCTCTCCTTAGGTGGGCAATTGATCGAGCCAGGCGACGGTACGCCGCAGGCCTTCGCGAACACGAACGGGCCGGATGCCGAGTGCGCGGTTGGTCGCGCTCGAGTCGAACAGCGGCTCGGGCCAGCGGGTGTCGGCCGTGTAGGCCATGTTCCCGAACTCCGCCACCAGCTCCGGGTCGTCGCGCGGTGAGCCGGTCGCGGAGACGCGGTGCGGCACGCCGGCGAGCTCGCAGGCGAGCGAGAGGAAGTCCGGCACGGTCATCGCGTCGGCCGGGTGGCCCAGTGCGTGGTAGCGCGCGCCGCTGAGGCCGCGATCGAGCGCCAGCAGCGCCACGCGGGCGACCTCCTCGGCGAGTACCCAGCCGAGCTTCACCGGCGGGTACCGCGGCAGCTCGCCGCGGCAAGCCAGCCCGATCGCCCCGTTGAAGGACGTCGGCCGCAGGGCGCCCGGCGCGAGCACGGCCGGCCCGTACACCCCTCCGGGCATGACGGCGACGACGTCTTGTCCGGCGGTCGCGCGCTCCATGGCAGCGACGTAGGCGGCGCGCTTGGTGCGCGTGTAGGGATCGGCGCTCTCGGGCGCGAGCGGCATCGTCTCCGTGATCGGGCCGCCGCGCCCGCGGTCGAGGAAGGCGGTCGTCCCGAGCACCACGGTTCGCTCGGCGGCGGCGTCGAGGACGTGCAGGGTGCCGTGGAGGTTCACGCGCTCGTAGTCGGCCAGGGAGGCGGTCGCCCACGTGCCGCCCACGAGCGCCGCCGTGTGGATCAGCGCGTCCACGCCGGCGGCGGCCGGCTTGATCGAGGCCGGATCGCCGACGTCGCCCCGCACGACCTCGCACCCGAGCGCCGCGAGCCCGTCGGCCGGGCTCTCCGGGCGCACGAGCGCCCGCACATGGTCACCGCGCTCGACGGCGAGGCGGCAGACCCAGGCTCCGACGAGGCCAGTGGCGCCGGTGACGAGCAACGTCGACATCTACCAACCGATCGGTAGGCTAGGCGGATGCCCACACGCGACATCGAGCTCGAGCGCACGTTCAACGTGCGCGACCTCGGTGGCTACCGTGCGGCCGGAGGCGTGCCCCTGCCGTGGCGGCGACTGCTGCGCGGTGCCGGGCTGCATCGACTCGACGGCGCGGACGCTTCCGTGGTCGGCGCGCTCGAGCTGCGCACGGTGCTCGACCTGCGCACGGCCCGCGAGCTCGAGCGCCACGGCCGGTTTCCGGTCGAGCTCGTCCCCGCTCGCGTCGTCAACCTGCCGATGATCCCCGAACGATGGGACATGACCGGCCTCGCCGACGACACGATCGCGGCGGAGTACCTGTCCGCCCGGTACGTCGACATGCTGCATACGGGCAGGGAGGCGATCGTCACCGCGTTCGAGCTGCTGGGTGACCCGGCTCGCTATCCCGCGCTGCTGTTCTGCGCAGGCGGGAAGGATCGCACGGGCGTGTTGGTCGCGCTGCTGCTCGCGACGCTCGGCGTCGACGACGCGACGATCGCTGCGGACTACGCGCTGAGCGAGCATCGCCTCGCGCGGCTGCGGGCGTTCAGAGCGACGTCAGGGGGCCGTGAGGCGATGGTCGATCTCCATCCTGCGCTCGCGGCCGCCCCGGCCGAGGCGATGCTGCGCCTGCTCGAGCACGTCCGCACGCGGTACGGCTCCGTCGCTGGGCTGTTGGAGAGCATCGGCGTCGCGCGCGCTCACGTGGATGCGCTGCGCGCGGCGGTGCTGCGCCCGGCCAGCATCGCGCGCAGCGCGCCCGGCGACCAGGTCTCCTGATCCTCGCCCCACGCCTCGCTGCCGTCGGGGAGTGTCCAGCGGACCTGCGACACCCACACGAAGTACGGGCTGGTGTGGATCGGCATCTGGCTGACGACGTCGCCGCGCACGATCAGCTCGCGGCCGTTCTCCTGGACGGCCTCGATCGTGATCGCCGCCGGACGCCCGGCGTCGTCGCGCTCGACCAGCCGGCGCCCGCTCGCGAGCTCCGTCTTCACCCCGTCGGTGAGCGTGAAGCCTCCGAGCAGCCCGAAGTCGCCCGTGTCGGGGTAGACCTTGACCGCCTGGTGGAAGGCGTGTGTCTCGGATGCGGCTCCGTAGGAGTAGCCGAGCCAGGTGCGATCTCGCTTCTCGCGGCGCGGAGACCACGTCCGGTCGCGCATCTCGATGCAGTCGATCGGGATCGTCTCGCCGTAGAGGACGATCTCGCCCTCGAGCCGGCCGAGCTGATCGATGTGACCGTGCGCGTCCGTGATCCCGAGCTCGTGCGGCGCATGGATGGCCCGGAAGGTCAGATCGACGGACAGCGCGTCGCCGTCCCGATAGCGCAGCTCGTAGGCCGTGAGCGGCTCGAGCGCGCGGTAGGCGAGCCCGTTCGGCAGCTCGAAGTCGGACAGGCGGATGCCGTCGGGGATCGGCATGTGCCAGTAGTGCCGGTAGTAGGGGTGCTGCCAGAGCTCGGTCGCGCCGGGACCCCAGACCCACACGTGGCAGGACATGACCCCGAGCGGGCGGCGGAAGAGCGGATACAGCCAGACGCCCATGCCTCGCTCGGGTATCTGTGCTGCGAACCAGGCCGTCTCGGCCCAGGTGGGATCGGCCTGCGGCGGATCGTGGAACTCGTCGTCGCTCGGCGTCAGGCGGCTCATGATCGCGACACGCTCAGCGCCGAGAGCACGGCCTGATACTCGGCGGCCTCGTCCTCGCCTGCGGCCTCGAGGCCCATCACGACGCCGAACATCTGACCGGCGATCGCCACCAGGCACGTCCACGCGACGAGCTCGACGATCTCCTCGTCGTCGAACTCCTCGCGCAGCACGGCGAACAGGGCGTCGTCGACGCTCTTGGGGTCCTCGGCCACCAGCTGCGCGAACGCGACGGCGAGCGACTCGCGGCGGTCGTCGTCGGCGTCCTTCGGCGCACCGAGCGACGCGCAGTACTCGCAGCCGATCCCGCCCGCCGTGGCACGGCGGACGGCCTCCTTGAGCTCGATCGGCAGCCGGCCCTTGAAGCGGATCGTCGTGTCGAGGCGCGCGAAGGCCTTCAGGATCTCGGGATTGCGGCCCATGACGCGGGCCAGCAGGCTGTTCGAGACGGCGTCTCCCTCGGGGGACGCCGGCGCGGGCTCGATTCGCGGCATCGCGACCACAATATCAAACAGTCGTTTGGTTGTCAAACGATCGTCTCGCCCCCGTCGGGGACGAGGACCTGGCCGGTGATGAAGCTCGCGTCGGCGGAGAGCAGGAAGCACACCGGACCGGCGATCTCCTCGGGCTCTGCCACCCGCTTCATGACGTTGTGCTCGGCCGCCTGGCGGGCGCCCTCTTCGTAGCGCCCGCCGCCGCGGGACGTGTAGAGAGGCTCGGTCATCCCGGTGCGAACGCGGCCCGGTGCGACGGCATTGACGCGGATCTCGGGCGCGAGCTCGAGCGCCAGCTGGCGCGTGAAGCCGGTGATCGCGGCCTTCGCCGCCCCATACGGCGCGTTGAAGGGCTGCGCGGTGATCGCGGCGACCGAGGCGATGTTCACGATCGCGCCGCCGCTCGCCTCACGGAGCAGCGGCACGGCGTTCCTGCACACGAGGAACGTCCCGCCGACGTGCACGCTCAGCATGCGGTCGAACCGCTCGAGCGGCCACTCCTCGAGCGGGCCGAAATCGGCGATACCCGCGGCGTTGAGCACGCAGTCGATGCGTCCGAGCTCCCGGTGGGCGCGCCCGACGGCCCGTGCGACCGCTTCCTCGTCCGCGACGTCACAGGCGATCGCGGTCGACCCCTCGAGCTCGGAGGCGACGGCCTCTGCGCGCTCCGCGGACAGGTCCAGAACGGCCACGCGCCCGCCTTCGCTCGCGAAGCGGCGCGTCGTCGCCGCCGCGATGCCGGACCCGGCCCCGGTCGCGAGCAGCACCTTGCCTTCGAAACGGCCGGACATCGCGCTCGGTCCTACCACGCTGCGCCGTCGTCCACGTGCTTGACGAGCCGCCAGGTGCACGGGAACAGGCCGCCGGCGATCAGCGCCTTGATGATCCCGCCCACGATGAAGATCGTGAAGCCGTTGTGCACGGCGTCGGCCCAGCTCATGTCGGCGGCCACTTTCAGCCACGGCACGCCGATGAAGAAGACGCTGAGCTGGCCGGCCGCGAAGGCGAGGGAGGCGACGAGCGGCTTGCGGTCGGCCCCGCGCTCGGCCAGCGTGCCCACGATCCACGCGGCGATCACGAAGCCGACCAGGTAGCCGCCGGTGGCGCCCCAGATCACGTCGAAGCCCTGGCCGCCGTCGGCATAGACGGGCAGGAAGAGCCCCAGCACCACGTACAGCAGCTGAGAGGCCGCTCCACGGCGCGCTCCCAGAGCCCCGCCGGCGAGCACCACCGCAAGGGTCTGGCCCGTGACCGGCACGGGGGAGGGTGGGACGGGGATCGCAATCTGTGCCCCCAGCACGGTCAGCAGCGCGCCGCAGAGGATCAGCGTCGCGTTACGTGCGCGCGTCCGCGGCAGGACGTCGGCGAGCACCGACCGCGAAGCCGGCAGGGCGTAGGTGGTCGTGGTCATTGCGCGATCATATCAACCAACCGTATGATTGGTAAACCGGCCACGAGGCGCACGGCGCGCCCGATCGTCGCGTTGGCGCGATTGTCCGATCCGAGCGCGCTGTGCCGCGCGTTCATGCCCACCTCCGCGGCCAGCGGGCCGCTCACCACGAGGCATGACGCCGCCCGCCGGTGCTCGTCAGCATCGCGTCGACGAGCTCGACACGCGGTGGAACGACCGGGAGCCCGTCCGTCCAGCCGCGCTCGAAGAACGTCCCTGAGCGGCCAGGAGGTCGAGCTCGAGCGTCTCCATGCGTCCCTCAGTACCGGACGCTGTCGGCGAAGAACGGCAGCCGGCGCCCGAGCACGGCCTCGGCGGTCGTGAGGCCCGAGCGGGCGGCCTTGTCGACGCCGATCCCCCGGGCACGCGTGGTGTCGCCCGTCAGCCACAGTCCGTCCACACCGCGGACCATCGCGTCCGGTCGCGTGGCGCCGACGAGGCCGGGCTTGCAGATCACGCCGTACGTCGTGACGAGGTGCGGCTTCTTCCACAGCGCGCCCCTGGCCGCGGGCAGCATGCCCTCGATGTCGAGCCAGAGGTCGTGGAACTGCTGCTCGTACCAGCGGCGGTCGCCGTAGTGCTGGGTGGCGTCGAACGCGGCGCCGAAGCAGGTCAGGTACTCGCCGGGCGGCGACACGTCGGGGTCGTAGCCGGTGAAGTTGAGCGTGAAGCCGGGCAGTCCGGTGCGCGGCGTCGCGAAGAAGGAGGCCATCTCGAGCTCGCTGGAGGCGATTACCGGCTCCTCGGCGGCGATCCAGTAGCCGAGCCAGCAGGCCTTGTTGCGGTTGTGGGCGAGCAGCTTGACGCGTTGCATGAGGTCCCATGGCAGCACGCCGTCGGCGAACAGCGCGGGGATGTTCCAGACCGGGGCGTTGACGACGACCTCGTCCGCCTCGAGGAGTTCGCCGGGGCGGCTGCGGTCGTCCTTGTCGCGCAGGCGGACGCCCTTCACGCGGCCGTCCTCGACGACGACCTGCTCGACGGTCTCGGGCTGCAGCAGCGTGCCGCCGAGGCCTTCGAAGGCGGCCGCCACGCGCTTCCACAGGCTCTCCCATCCGCCCATCGGCCAGAACGAGTAGCCCGCCGTGCGCTTGCGCTCGTAGTGCAGCTTGCGCGCGAACAGGTTCTCCGAGGCGGAGTGCTCCCACCAGTTGAACGTGATCTGCTCGAGCACCGAGATCGCCTCCCAGACCTGGAAGACACCCTCGTCGCGGGTGTATCGCGACATCCACTCGCGCAGCGACAGGTGGTCGAGCGTGTCGAGCTCGGCGTAGCTGGTCTCCGTCAGCGCCGCGATGCAGCTCTTGAGGCCCTTCTTCGCCTCGCCGCCGTAGTACTCCTGGATCGGCTTCCAGCCGTCCTTGTCCCAGAACGGCATCGAGTCGCTGCGCTCGGAGTGCCGCAGCTCGACGCCGATGTATTCGCAGGCCCGGGTCAGGCTGTCGCCGGGATCCTCGACGAGATGGGATCCCAACCCGATCTGGTGCCCACGGAAGCGCTGCTCCATCGCGCGTCCGCCGAGATAGCGATGCTTCTCGACGATGGCGACGCGCTTGCCCTCCTTCGCCAGCAGCGAGCCGGCGACGAGGCCCGCGGTGCCCGCGCCGACCACGATCACGTCGAATTGCACGCAGGCCAATCTCTCACAGACTTGACCACCAATCAAGCGGTTGGTAGAAAAGCCTTGGCACTGAGGGCGAAGAGGAGAGCCGGCGTGGCGAAGGTCGATGTAGTCGTGATCGGTGCCGGGGCCGCAGGCCTCACGGCGGGCGCGCTGCTGGCGAAGGAGGGCCGGAAGGTCACCGTCGTGGAAGCGAGCCGTTGGGTCGGAGGGCGCGGCATGGCGGTCCCGGAGGAGGGGTTCAGGCTCAACCTCGGCGGTCACCTGCTCGAGGACTCGGGCAGCGGCATCACCAAGGTGTTCGAGTACGTGGGCAAGCAGCTGGGGCACGGCAGCGTGTCCAGCGACATGCCGGTGTGGGACCACGAGCGCGAGGTCTGGGGATCGATCCGCGACCGCTACTCGGGCGACAAGTCCCAGCTCAAGCGGGTCATCACGGCGCTGATGGAGACGCCCTACGAGGAGCTCGACCGCTGGGACGACCGCCCGCTGCGTGACTGGATGCGCCAGCACACCACCGACCAGGGCGTCATCGACCTGTGGGAGTTCCTGTCGGTGCTCGAGTGCATGACCGACAACTGGTACGACCACTCGGCGTCCGACAACCTCTACGTGCGCAAGATGCACTACGGCGAGACGCGCATGGCTGGCTACTCGTTCTGGCCGGAGCAGGGCTGGGACGGCCTGTTCCAGGACCTGCACGACGCCGTCGTCGAGCACGGCGGCGACGTGCTGATGGGCACCCCCGTCGAGACCGTCGTGATCGAGAACGGCGAGGTCAAGGGCGTCATGCTGGGTCGCGACAAGGTGCTGCCGAACGAGTTCCTCGAGGGCGAGGTGCTCGAGGCCGACTGCGTGATCTCGACACTGCCCGTGTGGAACGTGCTCCGGGTCGTCCCCGAGTCGGCGCTGCCGGAGTGGTACACCGCGCAGATCCGGCAGCTGGCCGCCGACCACCTGCGTATCTCGTGGGTCGGCCTCTACCTCGCCACGCGCGAGGAGACGCATGCGCTCGAGCCGAAGGAGATCGCGACCTGGCTCCACGCGCCCAAGAGCCGCCTCTCGGGGTTCGCCTTCAACCAGTCGGCGATGGACCCCACGACCGCCCCCGACGGCGTGAACCTGATGGTCGCCGGTGGGATCATCCCCGGCGGCCGTGCGCGCGACCTCGGTTACCTGCAGCGGATGTTCGAGCTCTTCGAGGATGACCTCAAGACGATGTTCCCCGGCCTGCGCGACGCGTACTGGCGCCGCCGCCACCTCGTGCACGATCCCTCGTTCGGCGTGATCCAGAAGCCCGGGCTCGTCGGCGTCTTCCGGCCGCACTGGCGCGCGCCGAACGTCGACGGCCTGTACTTCGCGTCCGAGACGTTCCGCAGCCGCGGCATCGGCGTCGACCGTGCCGCGCGCGCGGGGCTGACCGTCGTCGAGGACTACCTTGGCCGGCGACTGGAGGGAGGTTTCGGATGGCGGTACTGACCCACGACGACGCGTGGACGGAGGCGATCACGCTCGGCGACGCCCTGCTGCGCACCGCGGCCGAGCGGCCCGACCACAGCGCGATCGCGATGCCGGACGGCTCGTGGAGCTACGGCGAGCTGGCCGACCGGGCGAAGCGGATCGCCCGCAATCTGATCGGGCTCGGCGTGGCACCCGGTGAGCACGTCGGCGTGCTCATGCCCAACAGCTTCGACATCCTGGCCACGTGCTTCGGGGTGTCGCTCGCGGGGGCCTCGATCGTCCCGATCAACGCGCGCTTCCGCACGCGCGAGATGGGCTACATCGTCGACAACGCCGACCTCGCGTGCGTGGTCACCAGCGACGCGAACGACGCGTACGTCGACTACCTCGACCTGCTGATCGGCGATCCATGGCGTCTCCTCGTTGATGCCGGCGGCGGGTCGACCCCCGGGAAGGCTCCGACGTGGAACTGCGCACCCAACCACGGCGTGGGCTTCCCGTCGGGGATGGAGGGCACGGATCTCGGCATCGGAGACGTCGCTTGGCGTTCAGCCAAACGCTTGGTAGAATTCTAGCAGTCTTGCGACGCGCTGCCAAGCGGCCCGCCGGGCGCGCGCGCAGGGCTTCCCGCTCGGGCGCGTCGTCTTGACCCGGTCTACACTCACCAGCCATGGCGCGCACCGTCAAGCCTGCTGCCCAGAAGTCCAGCGCCCCCGCCGCGCGCGCGAAGAATGCGCCCAAGAAGCGCGATCGGGAAGTGCTGGACGCCGCCGCGCGCATCTTCTACGAGCGCGGCTACTCCGACGCCTCGGTGCAGGACGTGGCCAACGAGCTCGGCATCCTCAAGGGCAGCCTCTACCACTACATCAAGACGAAGGAGGACCTCCTCTTTCGCCTGCTGCAGGAGACCCACGACGAGATCTACGAGATCCTCGAGGAGGTCTCGGCGCTCGAGGATCTCACGCCGCTCGATCGCCTAGCGCTCTACGTGCGCCGGCAGGTCGAGTACAACCTCGACAACCTCCTGCGCGTGTCGGTCTACTACCACGACCTCGAGCGCCTGAGCCCCGACCGGCGCAAGGCGATCTTCGCGCGCCGGCGTGAGCATGAGCACTGGGTGATCGGCGTGATCGAAGACGCGCAGGCGGCCGGCCTGGCCGACCCGAAGCTTGATCCGAAGATCGCCGCTCGTTGCATCTTCGCGACGATCGTCTGGACCTACCGGTGGTACCGCAAGGGCCGCGACAACCGCGGCATGGTCGCCGACGCCTGCGCGGCCTTCGCGATGCGCGGGATCGTGGGCGACCTGCCCGAGGCGCGTAAGGGGCCCTCGCAAGCGGCGCGCCCACGAGCCGACGCCTGAGCGCGCGTCGCGCTCCCGCCACCGTCGCGCCGGACCGCGCCCTTGTTCTCGGCTGTCCTAGGCCGTAGCCTACCAAGCGATAGGTAGATTGGTGTCCCCCTCCAATGCCGGCCGTAACGAAAGCTCCCCCCATGACCCGCACCCCCGCCACCAAGTTGCCCGCCTCCGCAGCGGACCGCGGTCGCCCGCGGCGCAAGCGCGACGACGAGGTGGTCACGGCCGCCGCCAAGGTGTTCTACGAGCGCGGTTACTCGGCGGCCACCGTCCAGGACATCGCGGACGAGCTCGGGATCCTGAAGGGCAGCCTCTACCACTACATCAAGACCAAGGAGGACCTGCTCTTCCACCTCTTCGAGCAGGTGCACGAGGAGGTCGAGGGGATCCTCGAGGAGGTCACGGCGCTCGAGGGGGTCGACCCGCTCGCGCGGGTCCGCGCGTACGTGCACCGCCAGCTCGTCCACAACCTGAACGACCTGCAGCGGATCTCGATCTACTACCACGAGCTCGATCGGCTGGGGCCCGACCGGCGCAAGTCCGTCGTCGCCTGGCGCCGGCGCCACGACCACTTCCTCGGCGATCTGATCCGCACAGCCCAGGACGAGGGCTATGCCGACAGCTCCGTCGACGCGCAGCTGCTCGCCAACTGCGTCTTCGCGACGATCATCTGGCCGTACCGGTGGTTTCGCGTCGATCACGACGGCACGCCGGAGAGCGTCGCCGATGCCTGCACCGACTTCGTGATGCGCGGGGTGGCGGGCGAAGTGCCCCTCGCCGGTTCCTGACGCTTCAGAACGAGCGCGGGAGCCCCAGGCTCTCGCCGATGAAGTTGCGCCCATCTCGTTGTTGATCGGGGCGATCCGGTAGAGCCGCATGTCGCGCCAGTAGCGCTGCATGTCGTACTCGAGCGCGTAGCCGTTGCCCCGAGGATCTGGATGCCGTCGTCGGCCGCCTGCACGCACGCCTCGGAGGCCATCACCTCCGCGGTCGTGGCCTCGACGCCGCAGGGCCGGCCGTTGTACTGCAGCCACGCCGCGCGATAGGTCAGCAGCCGCGCGGCCTCGAGCCCCATCGCGGCGTTGGCGATCATGTGCTGCACCGCCTGGAACTGGCCCAGCGGCTTCGTGAACGCCGTGCGGTCGGTCGCGTACGCGAGCATGTCGTCGAGGATGCCCTGCAGCGCGCCGTAGCACTGGGCGGCGACCATGATCCGCTCGCTGTTGAGCGTCTCGGAGAGCAGCCGCCAGCCCTGACCGACCTCCCCGATCACGTTCTCGTCGGGTACGAAGACGTCCTGGAAGGTGACCTGGCAGCTGCCCAGCGAGCGCATCCCGAGCGGCGGGCCTCGAGGAGCATTGGGCCGAGGAGCAAGGTTGCTTCACGACCAACCGATTGGTAGTTTTGGACGCCCCGTGTGCTGGCTCGCCCATGACCTTGTCGAACCGGGAGCGCCGTGGGCGTCCCGGGCCTCGAGCACCTGCCGGGCACGACGCTGCCGGAGGGATCGTTCATGATCACCGAGGCCGAGCAGCGCCGGCTCGCCGACTCGCTCGGCAACCCGTCCGACGGCGGCGCGCATCCCGTATGGGCCTACATCGCGACGCAGCGCGGCATCGGCATCAGCGTCGCCGAGCTGTGCGCGCTGGCGGACTTCGACGTCAACGACGGCCCGATGCTCGGCTCGGTCGAGATGACCTACGCCCGGCCGCTCGAGCTCGGCGTCGAGTACCGCGTGACGGGGGAGGTGGTCGGGATCGAGCGCAAGCACGGCAGAGCGCCGCCTCTCCTGCACCGTCTGGCTCGGCGTCGACGGCGGAGCCCGCGCAGTCGACGGCACGGCCACCCTGATCCAGCCCACCTGACCCCGAACAAGGACACCCCAATGCCCAGCGGACCCTTCGCGCACGTCTGTCTCCTCGTCAACGATCTCGATCAGGCCGTCGAGGACTGGACGAAGATCCTCCGCGCGCTCGATCCTGGCCAGCTCGAGCAGCCGATCGTGCGCTACGACGAGTTCGAGGGCGGCGCGGACCGGATGCGTTGGGCGACCTTCGTCTCGGACCACGGGGCGGAGATCCAGCTCATGGAGCCCGCCCGGGACACGCCGCTCGGCCGCCGCCTGGAGAAGGTCGGCGAGCATGTCCACCATGTGTGCTTCACGACCGACGACCCGGCGGCCGTTGCGCGCCGGCTCGCCGAGGAGGGACTGCAGACGAGCCCGGACGAGAACAGCGATCCCGGCATGCCGTGGCAGCGCTGGACATGGGTGCTGCCCAAGAGCGCCCACGGCACGCTCGTCGAGGTCGCCCGCCGATACAAGGCGGTCGACGGCAGGTGGGAGAACGGCTCGGCGTCGTAGCCATGGACGTCGGGCTCGGCCTGTGGACCATGCGGTCGACGGCCGCCTTCCCGGCCGCCTTCGCCCAGCTCCACGCCGACCTCGTCGCCGACGCGCGCGTCGCCGAGTCGCTCGGCTTGCACTCGCTCTGGCTCGCCGAGCACCACTTCTGGTACGACGGCTGGTGCCCGGCGCCGCTCGTCGCCGCCGGGTCGGTGCTGGCCGCAACCGGGCGGCTGCACGTCGGGACCGGCATCCATCTGCTGCCGCTCTATGACCCGGAGCGCGCCGCCGCCGAGGTCGCCTGGCTCGACCGGCTGTCCGGCGGGCGCTTCGAGCACGGCGTCGGCCTCGGCTACCGCGCCGCCGAGTACGACGGGTTCGGGGTCTCGCGCCGCGTGCGCGGTCGCCGCATGGACGCGGCGCTCGACCTGCTCGAGGACGCGGTCGGCCACGTGCCGGTGTGGGTCGGAGGCATGGCCGAGCCGGCACTGGGGCGCGCCGGCCGTCGCGGGTTGAACGTAATGCTTCCGTCGACGCTGCGGCTGGACCAGACGGCCACGGCGATCGAGCACTTCAGGCGCGAGGCCGTCGGCGCCGGATGCGAGCCCGGGCGTATCGGGATCATGAAGTACGCGTGGGTGAGCGACGACGAGGCCGACCTCGCGCGAGCCG
>Ga0157379_10001271_pt1 | contig 20506 bp, 20 predicted proteins | sample S25metaG_FD_121802 | JGI IMG/M metagenome (GOLD analysis project Ga0157379, IMG submission 121802) | Switchgrass rhizosphere microbial communities from Kellogg Biological Station, Michigan, USA - S2-5 metaG | ecosystem: Host-associated > Plants > Roots > Rhizosphere > Soil | place: USA... | reverse complement strand
GGTAGCATAGAAGCCTGGGAGGCGACGGGGGCTACGTGGGCAGGTCCTGATGGAGTCTGTGGAGGGGCCCATGTAAAGCTGGAAGACGCGAGCATTGTGCAGAATAAGAACACGCGTCAGATGAGGATAAAAAGCGAGTAAACCGCGTAGGAATTAGGATGAGCTCGTCGTAGACACTATTGCTCGGTGTCGATTGTGATGGAGAGCGGACAAGGGACGGGCAGTGTACTGGACGGGGACAAGCAATGTCAGCGCCAGAGAGTACAATACAGCGTCACCCAGGCTAAGGCGCCGGAAACATGGCGGAACCCGCTGTAAATCACGCCCACCTGTGTACACTCGCACGACCATCATCATATCTGCTCACTGTTTGAGCCAGACATAAATATCATCAAGGCTACGCTTCGTTTTCTCTTTATTTGAACACCAAAATTCTGCTTTCAGATGTTCTGTCAGTCCTGCCCCTAAAAAAGAAGTTTGCTATCTTTGGTGCGAATTCGGAATTTTATTCATATTTTAGATATGCAAATCAACCCCTTTCTGCAAACCAGACTTTGCAAGATGCGACTTCTCAATCTTGTGACGACGTATGCAGTGATGCAGCAATAGGGTTTAATCACTCAGTCGAGTTCTAACTATGTTTCGGAAAGCAGGATCCATATAGATGGGGTGAAGAGGGAATCTCTTTTGAGGATCCTGTTGATAGCATGAGATTTTTTGAGCACGCTACACATACGGCTAAAGCTACATTTGCCCAGCGCCTCCTGGAAATAAGGTGGAGTCAAGGCCCTCGCATCACGCAGATTCTTCCCCCCGTTCAGAATTCTCAGTTGTGTCATAACGACGGTAATCGTTATTCGTATGCAGCGGTCATTAGAGGAATCATCTCATCCCGTTTTGTGGATATCTGCACTCTGACTCGTCTGCCCAGTTTGAGGAGTGGATTGTCTGAAGCGCATGTTTGTCGTCGCCGTATGGCTGATTTAACGAACATATACATTTACCTCATTTAAAATGCCAAAGATTCGATATTTGAGCCTTAAAGAGCAGATCAGGGGATAAACCTGTTTCTATTTTTGGTGGACGCTTAGTCAGCCCCTTGTGGTGGTCTTCGATTCCTAGTTGAAGATCGCCTCTTCAGTTTCTTGCAACTAATATTGACCTTTGTTCTCCCTCCTGCAACTCTATCATTGACCAAAATGCGCGTGAATATATCAAAGCTATTCACATCCATGAAAGAGAAGCTTCCTTGTCTTTTTGCAATCTGAGGCAAATTCTGAATTTATACGCATTTAAACAGCATCCAACTTCCTAAAAACGAATTCTTTTCACGAATGCTTCTCGTTTTCATCGCCGCCTCCCAGATCACGTGAAACGGCCTCCTGGCCATTTCCTGCTGCGTTTCATTTCGTGGCTTGCCTTTTCTGTCCAATTCCGCTCAGATATACTTTCTTCTATCCATCTGCTTTTGTCCACGAAGAACCCCTTTCTAAACTGCAGCGTCAAAAAGAACTCAGCGATCCTGTTTAAAAGCAGAGGTCTCCTCGTTTCTCCAACCTTTCATACCTTTCACCACGATGGTGATACAGACAAAACCACAGGTCTTACCTCCTTTCACTCTAAAGCTCTTTTCCCCAGACCGTCTAAGGACAGAGGATGGCCTTCAAGCCGCTCGGTTGTTCTTGGATAGCTTTCTACTCCCAAATGACATCGATGCCACCCGTGTTTTATTTGACAATTTGTGCCAAGAGCCTCCACATCTTTTCGAATTTACCGTGGCCATAATAAGTACGTATTGCGCAAGTTTATAGTCCATGAGCATACCTTATCTACTTTCTTATCTCAGTGGATCAACCACGCTACGATATATTCTACGCAACATTGCATCAGAATATTTCATTCACCAATGCATATCTAAACTCCCTCTCCTTTGCAGTTGGCGAACGCATTCGCAGTTTTTGCATTCGCGTACTTTCGATTGAGACTCCCTATGAATTCAACGAATACCATCGGGAATTTGAAAAGTTCGCCAAAGTTCTCCGAGTAATTAGCTCCATGGATTTCACGGAGCCAGGAACTCCTCTTGAAGAAGAAACATTTTTCAATATTAGGGGAAAACAATCTCAGAAGCATCTAAAGCGGTTGAAAAGACGTCGTGAAGAGCCGAGCGTAGATCCGGCACCCGTCTTCGCTGCTATTAAAACAGAAGTGCCTGCCTCACAAGAAGAAGCCTCTGTACTTGGTAAATATTGCGTTGAAGAGCTTCAAGATATACTAGAGGTATCTTTGTGTCCAGTTTGCCAATCAAAGTTGCTGACTTCTGTCACAGTGCTATTTAACCTTCGTACGAAACCCCAAAAGGAGGACCGCGTTCAGAAGCCTATACATTACAGAGGATGATCAACCCGCTGTTGCCTTAAAAGAAGATTTTACAGTACCAAAGGAAGAGCCGACTACGGCATCCACATCCGATGGAGCCCAGCTGGAATCTTTCCTGCAGGAACCAGAACCAGAACCAGAACCAGAAGATTGTGCTGCATACCCTCATATCCAACCTCTCAAAGCTGCACGCTACTTTTCGGAGCCTGCAAAGGGTTTCGGTCCTTGGCCTCTCATTCTTGCATCGCGCGCCATTCAACACCTGAAGAATTATCGCCGTGAAGATCAGAAGATATGGAACGTACTGCGGACCAAGCTTGAGTATCAACATCCCTTTGAAATTGCTATACCGCTATTCACACTATGATTCAGACAGCTTTCGGATGGCTTCTTTTCGGATGATAACCAGAAGCCTCTCAGTGGTGTGTCTCAAGACATCCCCATATATGAGGCGAAAGCTACGAGGGACCTGAGGATTATCGTATGTATATACCCTGTGTGCATTTCGGTGTTTCTCACATGAGATATAGTACCAGATCGTCGTTGTTCCGGATGACGAGACAGGCAATGACCACCAAGGTAAAAAGCCTAAGATGCACACCCCCTAACCTTACACTGAATCCTGTTAACCCAGTTATCCGGATCTGGGGAATCCACACCCATGCTCAAATGGATAAGCGTCTCTGGACAGCAATAACCAAAAATCAAGGACGACTTGGTAGTGAGTATCGTCGACGGTGAGCGGCTGGAGAAAACGTCCTTATGGCCTACACTTATAACCGTTTTGTCCAGATGTCTGTTCCGCGCGACTCCGAAAAGCCAAGGCAAGAATGTCATATACCCGTATTCGTGGACAGAAGTTGTACCCAAGATTTCTGACGAAACGATTGCGGATGATGGGATGGATACGGAGAACCAGTTGGAGGTTTGTCCTTCGGTTTTCTTTTGGTCAATCTAAATTAACATTTGGACTCTATTAGCTCCATGCGATTCTAACGTTTGTATTATTTTGTTATATTCTTCTGGGGGACGCTGAATGGCTTCGATTGTAGACATGAGAAGTTCATGAAGATGTCGCAGGTAAGGAGCACATACCTTTATCAGCTTTATTAAATCTGACTCCTAGTTCATAGTCTCTCCTTAACGGTGCGAATGTCCCGTCAATACTTGTAACTCTGCTGATATTGTGGGGGTTAGATATTATCACGGACCAGGATGCTACACACCCGTTCGTGCTAACACGAGAAGAGCAAGAAATTAGGGACCATGGTTCTTCATGCTTCGTTCTCGGGCGTAGCGGTACTGGGTTAGCTTAATATTTCAAGTTCTTTTTAATCACCTTCTGAGAACCAATTCTATTTATTTAGAAAGACGACAACCATGGTTTTCAAGATGATGAACCTCGAGGAGCTCAAAGCCCAGCGTGCCTCTCAGGTAGATGAGGCAGCATTGACCATGCCGCCCCAACGACAACTCTTCGTCACCCAGTCCCGAATCCTAGCCCGACGAGTCCAAGAATACTTCGAAAAGATGCTCAGCTCAAGCGTCAACAGTCGCAAGGCCGTATCAGAAAGCGAAGAAGCTGCACCCGAAAGTAAAAAGGAACAAGATCACGATGATATGATGGATCTGGATGATGAAGACGACGAGGAACGCGCAGACCTTCCGAAGAAGTTCTGCGAACTCGAAGATCGACACTTCCCTCTCTTCCTAACCGTCGATCAACTCTGCCGCCTTCTCGAGGGTGACTGTAATCTCACCTTCAAGCGTGGTCCAAGAACGAGGGAGCATCGTCGGGCTGAACAATGGTCGCATACTGCCGTGGTGGATAAGGATATGGATGTAGCGGACGAAGATGAGGATTTTGTTACAGATCAGACGAGTGCAGCTGGGGCGAAGGGAAGCTCGTTAGCGCAGTCGTCGATGGTCACGTACGATACGTTCCTCTATGCATACTGGGCTCATCTGCCCCAGACATTGACGAAGGGCCTGGGTAAGTCCATTTCAAACATTAAGCAAATCATCGATTGACCCTCTTCCAGATCCTGGTCTGGTGTACAATGAATTCCTTGGAGGTAATGAGTTCCATCATTCATATCGAGACATGACATTCTGATACAGCCTCTGTCCAGTTATCAAAGGTTCAGAAGGAACTTTAGCCAAAGACTCCGATGAAAATTGGCTCGACCGTGAAACCTACTTAAACCTCAGCGAGAGACAGCAATTCACCTTTGCGAAGCAGAGAGGACGTATCTATGATCTTTTCGAACGATACAACAAGATCAAGGCGGCTCGCGGTGACTATGACGCCGCTGACAGGTTCGTAGTCGTTGGCTCGAATTATTATCTTCCGTTAGTGACGCGTTAGTTTAGAACACACGCCATTCTTCGTGCATGTCGGGGCAAACTTCCATTGAAGTGGAAAGTCAATTATTTGTAAGCATTCTTGTGCAATCTGTTACAACCAACCGACTCTACGTTTGTAGATATGTTGACGAGGTGCAAGATAACCTCATCATTGACGCTCGGCGTATGTTTCATGTTTTGTGCTCGAATGGCTCTAATTGTTATAATGCAGTGCTCCGGCTGATTTGTGGAAATCCTCATGGTCTTTTCTGGGCAGGAGGTAAGTCGTAAAGATTCGACCCAAAGGGTTCTCATTGACACCTTACTCCAGATACGGCCCAAACGATTTCAGTATGTATTTAACGTTTAGTGTTCGTATAACGGGGTGTTTACGTGACGATAGATGGGCAGCTCCTTCCGCTTCGATGATCTGAAAGCGTTCATCTATCGCCTTGAGGTCCATAATCGTCTGTCTATCCCCAATATCTTTCGTCATTGACACGTCTATCAGGAAAAAGAGGCTGCCGGCCGAGATCCTGTGCACCCAAAGTCTTTCCATCTAGCAGTCAATTACCGATCCCATGCGGGTGTTGTGAATTGTGCACATTCAGTCGTTGAATTGATCACACAATTCTGGCCACATTCCATCGATGTTTTGCCTAGAGAACGTGGTTTGGTTCCCGGTCCACCGCCCATGTTATTTGTAGGTTGGGATACTGAAGGTTCATTTACTCCTTCAAACACGAAATCATTTCTAATCATCCGTTTTAGATGCCAGTTATGAGCAATTCTTCTTCCATGAGTCGTGAGTATCTATATAACCAAATGAGATGGATGTTCGCCTAAAGCGCATGCAGTTTGAATATAGAGCTTGGTGCTCAGCAATGTAAGTAACCCCGCCACTGAACCACATTCCATGCTTATCGCTGTATCAGGCATCCTTGTTCGAAACGATCAAGTCCGTGAAAACCTTCGACGCCAAATTGGTGACGTTGGTCTAATCCTGACCATGTATGAGGCCAAGGGGTTGGAATTCAACGACGTTCTCCTGTATAACTTCTTTTCCGACTCGACGGTTCCGTTGGCTGAATGGAGAGTCATCCTCAATAAAGTTGATGAGAAGACTGCAGGACGAGGCAACGTGCCCAAGTTCGACGATGCGAAGCATGCATCTCTTTGCTCCGAGGTATACATCGCATCATGGCATTCTTTCCGTGTTGCTTATCATTAGTCTAGCTCAAGTCTCTCTATGTTGGAATAACAAGAGCGCGAGAACATGTCTGGATCCTCGACGCATCCGAGAAAAGCGAGCCTATGAACGTATGTTTCCTCTCCAAACGCATGTGGTTATCTGGTTAACCCTATTTTTCCGCAGATGTTTTGGCAGTCACGAGGACTTGTAAACATTTGTCGGCCTGGCGATCGTTTACCGAAGCTCGCAGCAAAGAGTACACCGGAGCAGTGGGCTAGACAAGGTCACACCTTATTTAAGCAGAAGTTATTCAAACACGTGGGTACTTCAATTATGGGATCTCAATATATTCCCCTGACTGTAGTCTCCACAGGCTCTTCAATGCTTTGAGAACGCTGATATGACACTCGAGAAGTCCATAGCGTTCGCCTACCTGTTGCGACAGAATGCCAAACAGCATGACCTCCAACATGGGAGAACCCAAGCTACCTTGGCTGCCTACACACAAGCTGCCGACCAATTCTTCATTTGTGCAAATCTCTCGGTCCTCCCTGACAGACGGACGAAGTATTTTACAGTCTCAGCAAGGATGTTCTCTTCTGCAGGCCAAAATGTCAAGGCTGCTCAAACATACTTCACTGCCAGGCAATATACAGAAGCAGCTATTCATTTTAAGCAAGCCCGGTTATACGACGAAGCTGCTGATGTTATTCTGGGCTACAAAAATGAAGTAGAGCCGAAAGTGGCCGGACAATGCATCGACTTGGCCAGAGTGTACCTGCATCGGGAGGGTAATCTTCAGTAAGTTTTCACCGAAACCGTCAAATCCGTTTGCTCAAGTAGTACAGGCGAGCGGCAAGGCTTTTTGATGGTGTTGAAGAACATCTTGAATATCTTGAAGATTTTGGCTTCGAAAACTCCAAAGTTGCGCTGTTGAGGACTCTCGAACGATGGCATGATCTCGCACAAGTATACATTGAGAATGGCTCCCATCTTGACGCTATTCCTTATTTGCTTCGGGGGAACGAAATGGAAGCACGCACGGAAGCCGTGCATTGTCTCTTAGAATGGTTGTGGAGAAATTTCCCTCTTGGGATAGCGGCGAAGCCCAGTGATACCGAATCTCAACAACTAAAGAAGATCTTCCAGCAGCTAGAGAGCGATACACGGTTATCACAATCGCAGGAGGTACGTGTGTGGGACACTGTCCATATAACAAACCTGACACTTCGTAGTTTTCGGTCTTTAGAGCCATTATAGACGGTGATACGGGACTTTTGAAGAGCCTTGCACGATCCTCGACAGCGAGTCCTTCCATCACGCTTTTGTGTTTGGACCGGATCCTGAACTCCCCGCCAGCTCTGCAGAATGCTTCAGCAGAAGATATATCAAAATGTCTTGAAGATTATCTCCGCTATGCTGAACTCATGCAGTCTGTTATCGCTAATTGGGACACTATAGCTTCCACGAAAGTGCTCACACTCCTGGCTGACGACGAGTCAGCGCAATTTTGGACCGTATTTCCAAAATCGATCTTATATCAAGTGTTGAAAGACTCTGGCATCGAGGACTCTGACGAGCCGGTAACCGTCAACAGAGACAGGATACAACAAGAAGTTGGGCGTGTCTTAGGGAATCGGATGCGACGGCGTATGGTTGAGGAAAACCAGGAATGTCTTCGGGCCAAGGCATTTCAACCATGTCTAAACTTTGTTATAAATGGTGTTTGCCATCGCAACTACTGCCCCAGAGACCATGTAGCTCGAGGGTCACTGGATACGGAACACGTGAACCTACGTATCCGTATCCATCTGCAGCAGATACTGCTAATACACCGAATCGCAGTGACGGTCGACTCATCTATCAAAGATGCTCAAAGGTGGGTGTCCATCTCAGTATTGAATGAATTGAATCTGACATTTCTCATACAAGGGTATGGGTTGAACGTTTCTACAACACCTTACTCCCGCCTCATTCCGCTCTTGGAAATCCATCGGTTCTCGTTCCAAGATATATTCCAGAATATGGAACTGCTCTAAGCAGCTTATGTTTCTCCATCATGGATCAGTTCTTCTCATTAAAGGCCTCCTGGCAGTATGGAGGAGACATCAAACTTGCTGGCCAATTCGTAACAGATTTTGTTCGTCTCGCAACTCTCGCCTATACCTTCAATCGGGCTAATGCCGATGATTATATTTGGCGAAGCAAATGCATCACCACACAACTAAAACCAGAAGCCTTATTGCTTCGCAAAGAGGAAAATGCAACATATATTCCTCTTGCTTTACTTGAGTTCTTCCAAGGCTTTACGCTCAAGTCGATCATACATGGAGCCTCCTTTATTCGGTGAGCTATGTCCTTTATAATTACGGTGAATCAATCTGACTAGTTTCACAGCCATGTTTTGCATCGTCAGATACCAGTCGATATCGACGTGTTGATGAACTTAATCGAATCAGTAGCTGGTTCTGCCGTGTTGGCCTCTCGGAAATCCGTCCATCAGCTTACTCTTCCTCGTTCTTGGATTATCAATCTACTCAGAAATGGCACTCCGTTGGGAGAAGCTACTTGTACTCCAAGAGTACTTTGTCACTTTACAGACAGTTTTCCAAAGCTAATGGAAGGGTTAATTAGTGGGGAAGGCCTAGGTATATTTCCATAACCGTACAATCGCCGGCCATTGCTCAGTTTTCGTAGCGCATATGACGCATGAAGGTCATCAAATAAGCTCCAAAACTCCCCAAATCCCAAGAAGTATTCTGTTATGGCGGTTATGTCGGTGTATGGCTTTGAGTAAGAAAGCTGGTTGTCGAACGAACAGTTTGACTGATTCTGTTCCTCTTGTAGCGGGCTATAATGTTCGCTCACACCTTGCCATCCGTGAAGATATTGTTAGGCTTTTGCAGTCCTTAGGAGAGTCCTTGCGGACTCCGTTGACCTCACAGTAACATATTGTTTGTTCTTTCACATTTTTATAATTAACCAAACATTTCAGGTATGTGAACCCGAGAAACTGGCAAGATGTCGTGCGGGCAATGAGACAATCCCTAGACTCACCTTTGGATGACCTTGTGGCTCTATATCGTGCAACCGAGGTCCCCCCCAACCCCCCCAGAGGAATCAGAATTGTACAATACAAGTTCGAAACCGATATCCTACCTACATTAGAATATGGTCCCACCGTCAAATTTAATCCTGAAGCAGCCCCGTTTATTCCGAAGTCCTTGCAGCAGAAGCCCGAACAAACTGCCGAAGAGGAAGAAGAGCCAGATGAAGAATCAGGTAGTATCCAGCAGTTCGTTCCAGACGAAGACTCGAAAGACGTTCCAAACGATAGGTCGGTACAACTGACGCAACACGAATTAGAAGCTGCGGAGGCCATCTGGGAGTGGTATCGAAATTCGCATGCTCGAAAGAACCAGAAGGCGGTCGTATCCGCCGACACTGCTCGTTTCCATTCTGAATGTGTCGCTCAAGCCACGACGATGGAAATGACAAGACGCTATCGAATGATGTACTTGGGGCCTTTACCACATGTACTGGCCGTGGTCTATCGATTGGGACAGATGATCCTCAAAGAGAAGAAACGCCACAATAAAGCGCACCTCCAATCGGATGTCGAACAATTCACAGATCTATCAACGAAGTACAAGTAAGTCCTATATACCGTAACCTCCACGAAGAAATGTATACTAACCAATGCTTTATTTCATCAGAAACGTGCATAAACGACAGCTTAGCTTATTGAAGACACTGGACCCGAAGTCGAAGTTCCATCTTGAAGCCTCGTGTGATGAACTTAAAGAGAAGGTGGAAGAAGCGAAACAATTGCTTGAGGAAGGGTGTTCCATTCTTAAAATCGGTGATCTTCGTGAGGATATGACGATGGGGTATAAAGGCATTTCACAAACTCCTGCACCTCCAAGGGCAGAAAAGCGGTGTCCACTGCCCTCGCTGAATACCGAAGACATTTACCAATTTTAGTGAAAATAGCTTTTTTTTACATTCATCATGGATAACACAATGTGTTGTTATCATCTGAATTGTGATGCTTGTAATTCATACATCTTTGCATATCCGCCGTCCTGCTTCATAAGGCTTGTATGGTTACCTTGCTCAACTACAGTTGAATTGGCCATATATCTAAAAACATGTCAGAATCGTAAGTAGGGATGATGTAGAACAGCGAAAGCATACAGGATCTAAAAGAAGATTAGCTGCGTGGTTAATCTTATCTGAATGAAATACTCTTACCAAATCAGCAGACTTGGTCAATTGTCCAAATCGATGCGAAGAAAAGATCATCGTCTTACTTCCACGAAGCTTCCGCAGACGTTCAAATAGGTCTACAAGAATTGTTAGGGGTCATGCCTTGGATGCAAAATGGATAATGGAGGCACCATGTTCAGCAGTGGGATCCAGAGATGCACTGGGCTCATCAAACAAGAGCAGTCCTACCGCTGAATCCTCACCGAGTGACCTCATGAATGTTCTCGACCTAGTGGACAAATATGTGTAAGGACATTAACTTGGATGATATCTCGGGACATACACGGCAAGCTTCTGCATCTGACCGCCTGACAGCTCGATCTTGTGGTTTTTGCCGACCTTTCGTTTGATTTTGGAGAAATCAGTGGATCCGCTAGATAGGGCAATTGAACCCATCCGCCTTCTTGTAGGGACGCCGGAATAGTAGTCTCTGACAGGCTTGTCTAAGAATGTATCGAAACCATCCGGTAGTTCCTGAATAACATCTGTAGCACCTCCGAGTTCAGCAGCCTGCCGGATACGATCTTCATCATGGGCGTGCGCGGGATCGCCCATTCCGATGTTCTCTTTGATCTATGACGGCGTCAGTAAATCGAGACAGTTGCTTCCCAGAATGTACGTACGTACCGAAAGTGGGAAGTGAGTATAGTCTTGGAATAGGACCGAAATACACAGGCGTAAATCCATCAATTTAAGGGTCTTGATATCGCGGCCATCAATTAGGATGACACCTTCAGTCGGGTCATATAGTCTGTTCAACAGCTTTAGGATTGTACTTTTCCCTGGAACCTGAATGTGGACAATAAATTCCATGATGAGAGGAGCATGTCATTACCTGATCCGTTGAAGCCAACAATGACGCATAATTGACCGGCTTCAATTTTGAATGAAACATCTTTAATCGCGTACTTCTTATCATTAGCGCCGGGGTATTTGAAAGAAACATTTCTGAACGGTAGAGAATTAACGCCATACGCAGTAGTTTGGTATGATGCAAAACTCACTTGAATTCGATCGAGATCCCAGCTTTGACTTTACTTTGATCTTCGGGATATGGCTCAGTACCGTCAACAACTAGATTCTCAATGTTGATGAGCTCATAGAGACGACGAATAGACGCGAAAGTGTCCGAAATGGTTGTCGTTTGAGATAATAGATTGAATAGTGGGCCAGTGAAAGAACTGACAGCTTGACGAATGATTGTCAAGGAGGCCAGAGACACTGGAATCGAACGGGGAGATTCCACAGCTCGAAGGGTGAAGACAATCTGATAAAGTTAACTAAGGAACTAAACGAAGGCTATAGAAACATACTTGCGGAAGCTCCACCAATACGTTATTAATGAAAGAAAGCAGGGAGAAGGTTTCCCGACGCTGGGACATCTGGGCTTGGGCCTCCCCAAAGAGCATATCCCCATCTTCACCTATACGACCTTGAGCATCCATGAATTCTGTTTTTGTAAACTAATTGCGACATCGATGAGACGATAATGAGATTCTGCTCGCCTGAGACAATATATTCTCGCAGATTTCCAGCAAGGAGTTCTTTGCGATAATGGTCACCATCTACCAATCTTTTGAATCCTTGGATGCGGATGTAGTCCAAGTTACGACAGGTCGCTGCCCAAACTGTTTTAATAAATATGAGAAACAAAAAAGAATGGAAGTAGCAATATGTTTTACACACCTCCGCCATGCCATTGATTGCTGCGACGAAGCCACATCCAAACAGGGTCTGCAAAACTTACAACGGCCAACAAAATACCATCCTGCTGTTTCCCTAATACTCCTATGAGTATGGTTATCTGAGTGACCAATTGCAGCACCGTGGAGAAACTGGACATGATAGTTCTAATCCCAGTCCAGGCAACGTTGCTCCGTGATGATACAACGGACGTGATCTGCCCACGAACAGCCGGATCGGTATACGTTGGTAAATCTAAGCGGATATGAGCCTGTAAGATATGCTCCGAGTAATGGGTGCGCATCCTGGACGATATTCGGAGCGATGCCCAGTTTTGGGCAAGATGTGCAAACCGAGTTATTATGGTGCATAGAACCCTGTATAGAAGAACGCGAAAGAGAAGAGCTTTGTCCACAGTGCGAGAGTCGATAGCTTCCTGGACAACGTAAAGAAGTTGACTAGAGTAATATATAGATGCTGCTGGCATAAGAGATGTGATCAAGGTAGCCGAAGTGTAGATGCCCATGGCAAAATAACACAGAGAGAGGATAGTCCTAATAGCGTGGATGACATATGGAAGAGAAACCAGTGTCTCCTCTAATCTCTCCATAAATTTCCAAGACGCAACTGGGGCCTTGGAATGTCGTTCATCTTCGTAGAAATCCCAGACACCGATGTGTGTATGCCGAACATGTTCTGACGTTGGATCTAATTCTTCTTCAAGATCGGGATCGTTGAGCTGGAAATGATGAGACCTAGACATTAAAAAAGAATAAGTCAGTGGTGGCTTGAGTTGTTTTGAAAGCAACTCAACAACACGTGGAAACACACACTTCTTAGATGACGTCAGCCATACCTTGAAAAGGGAATTTATGCCAAAGACTCAATAATCCCTTTTTTTTGTCACTGAAAACTCCTATCCGAAAATTTGTTCTGACAGCAGCTTCAACTTCATATTGCATAGCAAGGTAAATTAGTAGCGAGTACAGGACTAGAGTAACAGGGACACGCATGAATTCGTTTAACAATCAAGAATGAGGGAGCGAACAAACTGTAGAATAACGGAGGGAGATAAACGGAAAAAGGAGATAACTATTCTCTAAAATTGAAATATAAATAAAAGATGCGGCCTAGAATGTGCAAAAATGAAATAATGTGAGCTGTACCAGCTAACGGTAATGCTATAAAAAATCATTTCTGGCTCATAGCCAGCCCATCTCGGCCAACTCTTCATCAGGAGCTGTCAAGAAAACGTTCCCAAGCGAGTTAGGGACCCGGCATGTTGAGAAACCATCAAATGTGAATGATCCCGGAGCTACAAGGTGGAGATGAAATTACAGTTGAAAAGGCAAGGGCAAAGAAACGCACGACAATGCCTTTCGAGCCATTCCTCGTTAGAAATGCCATCATCATCAGGGTTCTGGGCGACAGCCCTCGAGCTCGAATAGCTGACATCTGGATTATCCCACTAATTGATATAGAGTCAGACACAGGTTACAACTTAAATTCCCGCATCTTACCAGGCTATTCCTTGATGGCTGGAAGACCTCACTCGTCTCCAATTCCAGAGCGGACGCAATCCAATAGAGAAGACCTTGCAACACAGAGGGCGTTGTTGAGTCTCTATCGATGGGATCCGTAAGGTGTACTTTCGACCAACCTGTTTCAAATGGTAAGGGTGATCAAACACTGACTTAATATGTACGTACCAGCCACAAAGACCCCAAATATCCATACTTCTCCATTTGTCAGGACAAACCATGGACAATTTTTTGCAGCGCACATATCCCATATCTGGAACTCCAGAGTCAGATAAGATTAAGGCGAGAGAACTGCATTACGTTCCATTCCCCATATCTTCTCGACACGGTTGAAAGTAGGTTTAGGTAGTCTAGGGTCGAATGTGGGAAAGTTCTACATCTTCGATGAGAAATAGGAAAACATAGCAAATATTGGCTTACGACGCGAATATTCAGAAATGGCTGGATATCCTTGGAATCAAAGGTCCATTCCGCCATATTAAATATAATGAATTTGGAATATTCGGTATCGGTATTTATAATAGACCACATATTCCCCAGCAATCGGTCAGGCATTTCTTCAGGTCCAGGGTATGACAAGGACTTCCATACGTGATTGTTCATCTTTTCTGGCCAGACAGCACCAAGGATAGCGTCCAAAGTCTTTATGACAGGATTCGGTGCCTTTGTCATCTCATCGGGGGAGTAGATGAAAACACTGCCAGGCCTCGCTGTTCCGAAAAAGGTCGATTTTTGCGACATCATTCCGGGGTATCCAGTGAAATGAGGTGTGAGTGAAATGTAAGCGACCAAAGATATTTTTCGAGGGGATGAAGGGATGTGTTTGTTGCAGACTTTGAGAGAAACGTGAGGTTAGAGGGAATTAGTCGTTGAGATTCATTTATGCTCACACTCTGCTGCCTTGTCTTTCATCAGATTAGGCAAACGCTGGACATACCTCAATTTCCTCCTGGAGTCTGGTGTCACAGCAAAGACGTAATCTCCATTCTCATCCTTTGCACAAACAGCCAATGAGCCCTCAGGTGTCCCCCATATTATTGGGAGAGGAGTAACCTCGCGAATGTAAAGGTTGAAGTTGTCCGATGGATCCATGGTCAGGTGAAAAACTAGAGTGAGCAAGTAAGGCAAGCCAGGAGGGGTTCAAATCTGAATAAGGTCGTAGATAAAGATGAAGAATGAAGACATTGTTCGTGATTAGCAAGCCGTAGAACAATGCACCACTCCGAGCCACTGGTCGAAGAACAAAGGAATGATCGGTCTTCGAGGCCGGCGGTTTGACGGGAGTGAGCGCCCAGTTAGCATTGGTCTACGGATCCTTTCAAAATGCGGTCAGCATTGAATTCAAGCTGAACCTGCCCAATTTTTTAAATAGCCGATAGCCGATAGCGAAGGAGATAATGCAGAATTAGAAATAGATCGTGGTGTAATAGGATTTCATAGGTGTACATGCTTGAGGTTTTGAAACATGGGTATAGATGATACGGGGACAACGCTACATGGAAAGAGAAGCGACCTCACCTGAGATTCTGTCGCATAAACAACTTAATCCGCGCCTCATACCCAGCCCATCCTGGCCAAGTGCGCTTCAGGGGCAGACAAGAAAACCGTAGTCGAGCCAGGAATCGGAACTGTCTTCAAACCCTCGGGATCGAAGTCTGATAGTAAAAGGTGGAGGTAAAACAGCAATTGAGATTGGGAAACAGTAAAGGGACGCACGAGAATACTTTTGGAGCCATTCAGAGTCAGAAATCTTCTCTAAATCAGAGGAAATTTCGGTGACGGCTGTTGGTTTCCTGATGTCAGGATTGTACCACTGAGTGATAACAAAGATCAGGTATAGTTTACAATTCAAAATCCTTTATCTTACCAGGGTATCTCTCGCTGGCTTGAAGATGTCTGTCTTCTCTAATTCCATAGCGGACGCAATCCAATAAAGAAGGCATTGCAGTACAGAAGGTGTTGTTGAGTCTCGATGGATAGCATCAGTAACGCGTGCTTGCGTCCAACCTATCCCAGTGATAAGAATGAGCAGCCACTAATATGGTGTGTACATACCGGTCATAAAGACGCCAAATATCCATACTTCACTATTTGTCAGAGCAAACCACGGGCATCGCTTAGCGGCACACATGTCCCATATCTACAAGTTCAGTGTCAGGTGAAATTAAGGTGGAAAGAAGCGGAGCACGTTCCATTGCCCATATTCTGTCTACGCGGTTAAAAGCAGGTTCCGGTTGTTCGGGATCGATCACTTTGGGGAAATTCTACACTTGTGATGAGATATAGAGAATTATCAAAAAAAATAAACGGCGTACCGCTCCTATATTCAGAAATGGCTCGACGTCCTTGGCACTAAACGTCCAACCCCCTAAATTAAATATAATAAACTTGTAATCATCGAGGTCCATATCCATAATAGTCCACATATTCCCCAGTAAACGGTCAGGCATGTCGTCTGGTCCAGCATACGCTACCGGCTTCCAATGGTGATACTGCATTTTCCTAGGCCAGACAGAACCGAGGATGGCGTCCAATGTTTTTATTACAGGTGTCAATGCACCCAATAGTCGGTCAGGGGAGGAGATGAGAGTGGGTGCACGTGCGGTAGGTTCTCCGAAGGATGATTCTGCCGATACCAACCCCGGATGTCCAGTAAAGTGGGGAGTGAGTGAAGTGTAGATAACCAAAGGGACTTTCTGAGACGATGAAGGGATAAATTTGTTACAGACTAGGTAGCCGTGGTTCAGCAGAATGTAGATAGTGAGACTCATTTTCAACGTACATGAGGCTGCCTTGTCCTTCATCAGGTTTGGCGCACGATGAATAAGCTTGAGCCTCCTCTTGGAGTCCGGAGCTACAGCAAAAACGTAATCCCCATTTTCGTCCTTTTCACATACCGCCAGTGAGTCGTGTGGTGTTTGCCAGACAATTGGAAGAGGTGTAACCTCGCGAATGTAAAGGTTGAAATTGTCTGATGGGTTCATCACTAACGATCGAATTGCTCCAGTGGAGGGGTCACTGGGACTCTAAGTGGAGTCGTGGATGAAGTTGAAGAACTAAAAACAAGGGATTGCTCGCGATTATAAAGCCGTCGAAGAAGTCCACCTAAAGTCCACTGATCACTGGTGGAAGTACAAGGGGATCAAACCCGGCGATTTGATTTGAATGAGCGCCCAGACTGGATTGGTTGACTAGAAGCCCCGACATCTTGGCGCCCTTCAAGAACAACGGACATCCACTCGCACCACCTAGATTGGAGCCCAGGTCAAGATTCCTTTTACATCGATATTGTACTTAATGGTTGCCGAAAAATTGCCCGCTACCGAAGTCCAACCTAGGTCCGCTGCAAGGAGTCTCTAAAGTTGGAACATGTGGATTTATTCAAGCTTGTCCTGTACTATTCGCCCCCGCCTTTGGTACTTTACAGTTTCCGTAGTATATTAACACGCCCTGAACACAATTTTATGTTCCTTGTGAGCCTGCACTCCTACTTCCATGTCCCGTTTACCTACGACCACCTCTTTCTCTACCATCTAACGTTGCAACATGTTCACACATCTGCACGCATGCAGCACTTTAACCTTCCAGCAGCACCAAGGATCTTTAATTGATGCTCAATGAGGCTGAGTGATGTTACGAGATGTAAATACAGACAGTTATAAGAAGCTAAACATTTGTTCCAATCGCGAAATAAATATATATAAAGTGCAAATTAGACCCGGTCGGCCGACTCGACAGCATAACGAAACCAATAAATTATTCCGTTACATTTGGTAACCCTATTCCTTACTATACGTGACATCTCTTCAAGCCTGAGCAGCTCGGTCGCGGGTATTATAACCAATATGCTATTGAAGTATCAATGAGAATAACTTATCGGTGTTGAGAACAGAAAGATACTCACGTTATATCTATCTGCGTGCCCATCACTGGTCCATTGGGTTCGACATTCCATGCCATACCTGATGAACAGTTCAGAAATAAAGCATGTAAAGTTTGTAGGTAAACCAACTCGCCAGCATTCTGGTTTAATTATGATAAGGCCTACAGAATGATCTCTCAGACATAGAGAAGAATGAAGACCATTTATATCTCACCTTCATTACTCTCTATGCTTCGTTGTCTCTCCTTGCGCCACCAATCGAACAACATGTTCTTGGTGACTTCAACGACGCACGGCGAACAGAAATATGAATTCGGACCCCAATCTCTATCGGCTGCTTGATTATTGAAGTCTTCTGCGACCTGGTCCCGTTTGGTACGGAATATTTCGGCTAGGATATCATCAACGGATAGGTTTCTTGCCTCCACAAAGTTGGTAAATCGGGTAATTTCATGTCTATTGCGTCGAATATTGGAAGGGAATAAGCCTGTCAGGTAAACTATATTGTGTTGATGCAGTTGTATGTCTGTCATCCAGGTATTAGAAACGCATAGAAAGGACAATTTCATTAGATTACCTCGCAGCGCATAAAATATACCTGGGAATAATGGACAGCCCCGAGGGTCGAAGTTGTTACACCGGAAAGAACCGCAGTGCCCACCTGAAAGAAATTGAATTGATGAATATGCCATGTACATCTCTCACGTAACATTACATTGGATGGTCCTAGGAAAATTTCGTGGTATATAATTTGAGCAACCAGAGCATTCAACATGATCATCTATACCTGGACTGGGAAAAAAAATGAGCCTTCTTTAACATAAGAATATAGAACTCTCCCAAATATACCTTCCAACACCATCGAACGTATGCAGAGGAGGTCTACGATTTCCTCGCACCGGAGGACCGACTGGTGTCAGATCTGGTACTCGACGAGCCGCCTCATCTGCCTTTTCTTGGTCGCTTGGCGGTGGTATGGGAATGGGACAGGTGTATCCACTGGGATGGCCAGGAGTGCAAGCATCACATGGCCAAAGCAATCCATCTCCAGGAGCGTATATACGAACATTTGGTGGAATGTCGCCGGCATCGTCCTCGTCCTCGTCCTCCTCATCATCGTAGTCACCATCACCTTGAGGGAAAATGTCCTCGCGGTCACCATCGGAAGGCAAAGGACCATTATTTTTGGACTTCCTTTTCTTGTTAACATGGTCCATTATGGCTCTCAAGTGAAACGCCGACTTGGCAGATTTGGATTTCTTCTTGCATGAAGGACAGGTATCGTGCCTAGGGTGTAATTGTGAGTTTAGGCTTCCGTGTGCCACAAGAAAAATCATACGTCTTCCACCACGAAGTTATGCAATCTTTATCGAACGTGTGAAGGCAAGGTATGACTGTCAGTGATAAAAGGGTTATTTTTCTCATCTTTATGGTCATATGAGGTAATTCAACGTACTGGTATACGGAACAGTCATGGTTTCAAGACAAATAGCTGCATGGCAAAATAAAAGATTCTAATAATTATATGACAGATATGGATACAACTTCTTACCGCATTTGAACTCTTCGTCAATGCTGTTCTGGGATTCGCCAATATCTACGTTAGTATTGGATTCATCCTCGACGTTGCTGAGGGAAAGTTTCCGCTTTGCTGAGTTATTTATTTGACCCTGATCTTCCGCGTTTATGCGATTTCCTTCGGAAGCAGACATGGTGGTTCAGACTAAAGACTGATGTGGCGGGTAACCGCGGTAGCGCGCCCATCAACACTATTGTCACCCAACGCGACGCGTCTTTGACTCCATCCACATCCATTATGGAGTCAGAAGCCGGCAAAATCACGCCAGTGGATTGTATGGTCTCTAGTATGTCGCGAAACAATAATTACAACATTTTCTGATGCGTTTCACTCATCTTCTCTAGCCGTAAGACCCAAGGAATCCTTTTTCCTTCCTTCCTACCGAATTGGTGCACCTGATTCTAGGATGCCTCCGCACTTGGCCAAAAGGACCTTACAGCATGGGAGGGGTATTCAGCGATCATTCCGCTGAATATCGTGAATTAACAGAGGTTCTTCGCGTTCTTTCTCAAACATGTCAGGCGTACCAGGCCATCTTCCTGTCGATGCTTTGGAAAAGATTGGACTTATGTATGGTGCCAGAGGATTTCAAGACAACCTATTACAACTATGTAATGTGGGAAATTTGTAGGAAATCCGACGGGTTGCGTAGTTGTCCCAATCTTGCGAAGTACATTGAGTAAGTTCCGGCAGTGCGCACTATTGTTACCTGGGTTTCACTAAACGCAAGAAATTCGACAGGACTCTCACATTCATGCTGACAAAGCCTCAACCGGAAACTATCATTTTCAAAAATGTTGAGAGCCGTCAATTTCGAGAATTTACATACCATTCGAGTCGCCAGTGCCAATACCAGTGGTCCATTGCAGTGGGCGATGATCGGGGTCAGACTGCCAAGTGTGCGCACAGTTGTTTTGCCGAATAATGCACATCATATCCTTTCCGCTTGTTCGAACGTTGTGACGATCTGGAACACTCTGGGACATGGACAACAAATCCTTAGCTCCAGGCGCTCGAAGTTTGAAGTCCTTCGAGGAGGTCTCAACTGGAACAACGGAAAACTGTTCGATAGTAAGTCTAAAATATTACATATGTAACTGAATTTACCGAATGTTTGTAGAACTCACTTTCTATTGTTCTAATCTCAAATACCTTGAGCTCCGTACCCATGAGAAATGGGGTGACAGGTCTGCTCCCAATGGATGGCCTGTGGGTGAGTCGATGATTCGTTTACCAATCACGGTAATGATACTCACATAACTACAGACTGCTATCCCCAAACTCTCAAAGCAGCCTAACCTCACAACCATACAGATAACGATTCCCGAAAGGGATGATGCGGCGACTTATCAACCCTCCATCGATGCAGCACGCAAGACCTTGATAGCATCGCCTGCCAAAGAAGATAAACGGCTTATTATTTTCAGAATTACCGGATACTGTAAGGAAACTAGGGAAGAGACCGGAGAGAGGGAAGTCGAACAGATTCCCTACGAGGATACTCCTGCTTTGAAGACAGCGTGAGGGTTGTTTTGAGACAATTCAATATTATTCATATATACAGTGGCGTGCAAAAATAATGCACGCGCCCAGATTTTTGGCTCCGCCACTCAAACATTTTTTACTGAGCCACG
>Ga0157379_10001264_pt1 | contig 20547 bp, 20 predicted proteins | sample S25metaG_FD_121802 | JGI IMG/M metagenome (GOLD analysis project Ga0157379, IMG submission 121802) | Switchgrass rhizosphere microbial communities from Kellogg Biological Station, Michigan, USA - S2-5 metaG | ecosystem: Host-associated > Plants > Roots > Rhizosphere > Soil | place: USA... | reverse complement strand
GTTGGGGTGAGATGGGGGAGGATGTTGCGGTTGTTGCGGCTGGAGTGGTCCGCCGTGCGGTCCCAAAGGACGGTTATTCTGCTGCTGAGAAGGAGGTCGCGGTGGGTTGGCCATATGTTGGCTGTTTGGGTCTACGACGCCGTTCATTTGTGGTTGTGGTTGGCCTTGGTTTGGAGGTTGTGGTTGTCCTGGAGGCATCGGCGGCATGCCCATGGGATACATTGATTGTCCAGGTTGTCCCGGTCCTGGAGGAGGCATTGGAAGCACGCCGTTCGGCATGGGCGGACGCACACCATTCGAAGGTTGCGGACGTTGTGGAGCGGTTCCTCGCGGCGGTTGCGGTCCTTGCGATCCAGGAATGGCCTGAGCAGGCCCGATTGGTAGACCAGCATTTCTAGCCGCTTCTCCACGACTCTGGATATACTGCAGCAATTAGATGAACAATAGCCCAGACAAAATAGCGATAAACGTACATGAAAATACAACATGACATTCTCGGGGCCCGTGCCCGTTGTTTTCGCGGAGAAAAACATCCAGAATACACTCCACCACCTGCAAAGATAAGATGAGACGCGTTACGAATGGAATACGGAAAGAACGCACTCGAATAAGAAACCTTGACGAGCGTTGATCGGTGGCGCGGCATCGTTGCCTATGTCAGCTTCAATGACAAGCTCCTTTGCAGCTTTGCGGAATCCACGTTTGACAAAGTAGTCGTGGATGTAGACATTGAACCTATTCCGATTAGAAAAGGACAGTTTTAGATGAGGAAGGAAACTCACATGCGATCGCCTTCCCATGATGTGGGGGCATTGGACATGTTCGGCCCCTGACCGTTTGGGGGCGGAGCACCTTGGTTTGGAGGAGAAGGCTGGACCTGGGCCATAGCCGTCGAGGAAGAGGGGGAAGAGGCGGGAGAGAAGGAGAAGACCTGTCTGATCTGCTGTGCAGTTGTCGGAGTGACGGGGATTATGGGTGATGACGGTTTGCGATCGACGGATGCGACGACGCGCACGCAGCCCTCGGTGCTGTGATGGGCGACAGGAGAAGAGCGTCGACGCTGGGTGGGACGGCGAGGAGGGAGGGAGAAGAAATAGTAGAAGAGCTGGCAGAAAAGGGAGCACGCTGTATCTTGGCGGGAGCTGCTCCGGGGGCTGATTTCAAACTCCGCGCTGTGTAATTCCAGTGACACAATTCTTTTGCGAAATTCTGCTCCAAGATGTCGCGTAAAATATGGGGCGAGGAGATTGCTCAGAGTATAGATATTTGAAATATTTTCCGATATTTTTGGGAATTTACTGGGGTCGGGGGAGGCTCAACGCTTCTGTGGACCCTGACACGCCCGCACACATGACAGGTTCGAAGTTCTCGAGGACGACACGCGGAAGACACATTTCCAGCTGGGTCCTTTCCGTCTCCGAGTTGCTGAGAATCTCGGGGTGGGCAGCGACGACGACGTTATCAAGCCTCGAAGAAGCGAAAGTGTCGCTAGGCCTAGGCGGGCAGGTCGCTAGACTCTATGAGTCTATGACGATCCCGGTGTACGCCACAACCGCCCAATGCTTGAAGAGTCGTAGATCCTTTCCTTCATTTCGGACTCCCGCAGATCAACAAGAGAAGATTGCTTAACTCTGAATGACATTCCACTATTTTTTTTTTCTACCGATAATGATCCCTGGTGCAAGGAACGACTCTGCTGGAGGAAGGATCCACCTCGGACCCCATCAATGATGCAGCGGACGACCCTCTTGTCTGCTCTCCGAGAAATTCTCGTTGTACATTCACAAAACACATCCTGTTTCCATTTCCTCCTTACACGTATACATTCACTCTGATTGACTTCATACTCGTATACATACTCTGTTAGAGATCGACAGCTATAACACCTTTCAAGGAAGTGTTCCTCCCGCATCGACCGCGCCCAGAATATTTATAACCAGATGTGTGACGTCTGTGACCCAGAGCCTCAGGAGCTGCCCCTCTCCTCCCCTTCCCTAATATTTGCTTCCCAATATTCCATCCCGATGACCAGTGCATATCACCCAGCAAAAGATATTCCAGATCTTCGCGGGAAAGTCGCGCTAGTTACAGGTGCAAAGTGAGCTCATCATCTCATTTGCCTCCCAATTACATATTAAGGCGCTTCAAATGTGTCGTCTCCCCAGCAAAGGAATCGGCTTGGTGTGTCTTTTCTATTTCTCGCATCTTTGGCTTATGTTCTGTGAAGGAATCTGTCAAGCAATTGGCACTCAAAGGTGCTCATGTGTATCTCGGCGCACGAGACACGGCCAAAGCCCTGAGCGCAATAGCCACCTTGGAAACCGAAGGTGTTCCCATACAGCGAATTGAGAGTCTGTGGGTTGATCTGAGCACCCCAGTTACTGCAAGGCAATCTGCGGAGAGCTTTTTGCGGGCCCAATCAAGACTGGATATTCTAAGTGAGCCGTTATTTATTCGGAATAAACAGTAATTTCCTTACCCTTAGCAGTAAATAATGCTGCTATGTAACTTTGACCTTTTCTTTTCTGTGCGCAAATTTTTACTATCGTTCAGGCCAGCTGGACCCCATGAATTATCTCCCGATGGTATTTCCACCTCTGTCTCAACAAAGTGAGTCGTCAATTCATTCGCAAACTATGTATTCAATTTCTCTAGCTATTTCGGTCCCTTCATTTTCACGAATGTCTTACTGCCCGTTCTCTATGCAACCGCATCCGAACCGAACTCGGATGTTCGGATAGTCAATGTCGGTCTTTTCCCATCGCGAATTTCCCTCCCCTCATGAAGTCCATAGCTCACATCGTCTACACATAAAATGGTAGCGAATATTAAGGTAGGCGACCTCCGAGCATTCAATATTACATGTGCTGGGACTAGAAATCCCGCCCTCGCTCGTCACGGTATTACCCTTTCTCTTGTCTCCTCCCCTCCTGATCCCTTCTAGGTTTCTCCCGTCTCCTCAACATCCTCTTTACGAAAGAACTGCAACGTCGCATAGACGAAGATGGAGCCCCAATCCTTGTCATCGCAGTTCACCCTGGCACAGTTTGGACAGGTACGAACCCACGAATCTCTCACCTCATTTCTCTCACCCTCCCACCGTAGACACCGCCAAACAAAATCAATCCACCCTCCCCCTCTCGTCCCTCACACGACCTCTCACGAAATCCAAAGCCCTCACTGTTCAAAAGGGCGCTCACACACCACTTTTCGCTGCTACATCCGAAACCATCACACGAAGTCCGAAGATATTTAAAGGGGCCTACCTCGTCCCGTTTGGGGATATCCACGAACCTTCTGAGACTGCATCTGATATGGCGTTGGCGAAGCGATTGTGGGAGGCAACCGAGCGCGTCATCGTTCGTATCTTTACTGAAAGCCCAGAGCAGCCGCTGTTATGAGTTTGCATTTGATGGACTTGTATCACACAGACGTTTTTGCCTTAGATTGTATCTCATGTACAATATTTAATTTGCCCTACCAGCTCAATGCCCTATCTTATTTCTTGCTACTGTTGAATACAAGATGTGGGAGACGCGATAAATAATCTTCCTTGTGTTGAACGTACATAATCCCAGGGGCCCTCTAAGATCAAGAAATAGAATACAAAAAATTAGAGCCTTATTCCAAACAGTCTGAGAAATAAAGTAGAAAAAAGGAAGAAATCATGGAGAGGCAATTCGTTCCTCTGCGGATCGGGAAGGACCGGGTTGGCTAGGAGGCTTCCCTCGAGCCTCGTTTTCATCAAGATAAAGGCCTGAAATAGAGTTTCAGAGTCTTGGATATCTCATAAGGAAGATGCGACTGACCATGTTGTTCGATATAGTCGATAACGCATGATGGCATCAAGTATCTTACGCTTAATCCACGGCGAAGGAAGAGTCGGACCTATAATCGATAAGAGAAGGTAGCCAGAAATCCCTAAAATAATGCTTACTTTGGTGCTGGACACATCATTATGAATCATTTGAGGCACCAGATAGATATTGTGCCGCCATCGCGCGAGGGCGTCTGTCGCTGCAGAGACATCAGTGCCGGCCCGCTCCACGATGAAAGTGCCGTAACGCCCTAGGATATGTTCAAGCTAGAGAATTAGGCCGTTTGAGTACGCAGAACGCAGAAGATAGAGACATTGGTGCGCATACATCTTGAGAAGACCATACGCCGGGTTCTGACATGGTGGCTATGAGATCTGATCCTGCAAGTAGCATAACGCGGACTTTGCGCCGTTCGCCTTCAGGAATGCCTGGTTAAATAAATACGAATGCCATCTTGCGTACGACGCACCATCTTTGGTGACTGCGCCTCCAAACACCTGGTTAATTTCATCGTTGAAATGGTCAAGCACCACTGCTGTTCGCTGATACTCGGACTGCGTCGCCTCCCAAGGATCCACCATCAACCACGAGCTCGTACGCTCCGTCGCAAGATGGCACATATTCACTCTAGGAATTTTTTTATGAGTATTGCGCACGAGCGCCTCGCATCAGAGTACGCCGAATGTCTCACCGATGGTACGACGACAACAGCCCTGGTTTGACATACTTGTCGCTCACTGGCGACAGATAACCCCCCATCACTTCGAATTGAGTATTCTGGCGGACATAATCTACTGCCATTTCGAACATTCGGAGATGCAGATATGTGACTGGACTGAACGAGCCACAGGCGACGAGGACGACGGGAGTCTTGGAGGCATCCTGCTGCTCCTTGCGAAGACGGTGGGTGGGGAAGAGGTAGGAGCCCAGGGATGGTTCAGAGGAGGAGGAAGACATTGTTGGGGCTAGAGAGAAAGCCCCGAATGGGCTTTAAATGAGATTCGCTCTTGGAGAGTGCTAATTGCGAGTCGGCCAGGATATGTCACGTGCTGGGCCCTCAATTCCGCTGACTCACACGAACGAAAAGAATCGATGCAATTCTCTGTATTTAGTGATATACATAGATCGTTATTTGCACTACCAATGACGCCAGGAAAAGGAAAAGGAATCGAATGGTGGTCATCAACGGCCCTCGGCGCCGTTTGTCTAGGTCGGGTACCTGCCTTGACTCCTTTTCCTCTGGAAGCCATTCCATTCCGAGATCTCGAAGTACTTGTTCTGCTGTAAGTTTAGCACCGACAAGGCAAATTGGAACCCTTGGTGATGATTCAGTGAGGATCCTCAATCGCAGCATCGCACTGCTCACCCAGTCCCTGGATGAGTGGATGCACCCACAAAATAAAGACTCGAAATGTTTGCGTGTCTAATACGTGGACGAACTTGGCAGACGTATAAGAAAATTTCAACTATCCAAACACCTTACTTACAGGACATTATATTGAAGAAATTATGAGCCAAACCGAGAATGGCTCCCCTATCAAGGTTGAATTTCTCCTTCCCTAAGAGGAAATATCGGAAAGAAGACGGCCGAAATTTAGAATGGACGTACAAGTGAGTGGCGTATTCACGATTTCATGAGAGATCCACTTGTCGAAGCCTTTCACTCCAAAGCGTGCTTCCAATGTTTTCAGAATTGTGTTACGTGCATGCTCCACTTCTATTTCCAATCTCGCCGTATCTTTAGCAAGACCCTTCTTCCCATCGTTGGATAGAGACCCGGTAGGGACCAAAACTACCAGGGCATCCTTGCCCGAAGGTGCGGCAGATTTGTCAACACGACTTGGAACGTGTACATAGAAACTTGGATCGTGAGGAAGCCTTTTGCCTTGGAATATTTCATCGAAAGAGTCTTCGTATTCCTCGGCGAGAAAAACATTATGAGCATGCAGCTCTGGAATGATGCGATCCATTGACCAGTAAAAGCTGATGCTGGAGCATGAGGGCTTGCGTTTGGCCAAGGATTCCGGTGTTGGGGGAAGAAGTTGCGAGACCACAGGAAGATGGGACAAGAGCTTGTAAACAAATGGCTCTCTTGATCTGGGGAGCAAGTTCTGATACGCATATGTGAGGTCTGCATTGACAACCACGATATCAGCGGCCAGATACTCCCCAGTCGAAAGCCACACTCCTTTTGCCCGACGATCGTGTCCAGAAAAGGCATCGACTTTATCTACCGCGGTTTCCATGCGGAAATGGACGCCTTGCTTTTTAGAGAATTCAACCAGGGCATCCACGACCTATGGTTTGTCAGAAGAGAGTATATATTTTCCAGAGTGTCGCACTTTATGGAAACCGCCTTCAGGATACCAAATCCCCTCTGCCAGTTCTGTGTATTGGAGGAGAGAATACGTTCCAGGTGCATCCAAAGGACTGGAGGGGTGAGCCCGAGATATTTTCTAGAATGAACACTCCTACCTCATCTAAGGGAAATAAAATCAGCCAAATAACAACGATAGTTTTAAAATACTCACTCCCATATACATCGTCTGATAACAAAGACATATTAATTTGCACAGTTCTAATTGAGATTAAATACGCTTGCTTACTCCGAAAGTGAAAACTCTCCTCAGCCTATCTGAGTGGAACCATTTAGAGGCCCTGGTATACTTAGACACGTTAAATCTTCACATCTGAGACAGACGTATGATCTCCTACCACAGAATCAAAGGGGTGAAGACCAATAATATGGCGAAAGAAACCAGGTCGGAATAGGGAGAAGAGCGAGGGAAAATTCTTCTTCAGAACATGTTTTAAGGAAATTTCGTAGTGAAAGTGGCTTTCTTGTAAAAATCCAAGGTACCTAATAGATAAGTCAAAGGAAGGAACATTTGCGAGATATTGTTCAAACCCACTTTTCAAACCCGGCCGGGCCTTCCCATTTCTCTATTTCACGTTTCATGACGCTGATATCGGTGCTTAACTGAATCTTATTTCCATCGTGGAAGTGAACGACGTAATTAGGCTCGCATTTGAATAGATGGACTCCTTCGGCTTCAAGGGACGTCCCTAATTCGGAAAATGTGGAGTGAAACAGTTGAGGAAGGAGTAATAGAGATGGTCCTTGGTCGAATCTCTGCAGAAATGTAAATGTGTAGGAGAGGTTAAGCACCAAACACGCACATAACCATTATCGTGGATCAAAGAACAGCGACCACCTGTAAAAGTGTTCTTTTCGACTACTGTTACGTCAAGACCAGCTTTGGATAGACGTGCAGCCTAAACAAATCCAAATAAATCAGTACAGACTTAGAGTATGATACCCAAAGCGTACCGTTGCAACACCGCCAACACCGGCACCAACGATAATCACTTTCTTTCTCTGAATCACATCAGACATGACGAAATGGCAGAAAGACCTCAAGCTGCATCCTCCTTAAACACTCATTCTCCCTGAAAGGTACTTCGATCCGAATCCTTATTGATTTCCAAAGATCGGTGACAACAAAATGTCAAAATTTGAAGCTTCGCGACGTATTTACGATGTGTACATCCGCTCAAGGCGTGGATCTAATCGAAAATCCATTTCAGGGATGATGTTGACTACCCTGACAGGCCGCAGTTCATCTCTGCTTCATATGCTTCTCGAATGGCCTCGTTTTCGTCCAAACAAATGATCTTGTTCCTCAGCCCTTCCGACCGGTGCGTCCAGTCAACTTTTAAATGAACTTGCTGGATAAATTACTTGAATACGTCCTATTATATACCATGTATCGATATATGGGAGATGATTAAATTTGCGAAATCGGACATTCTAGAGTTAGGTCATTACCGCTATTAGTGATTGGTGGGCGGCTATTGAACACGACTCGGAGTCGCTGGCTCGATATTCCTGAAGCACTCCCTGCGATAGGCATATTTTGCCTTGGACGTTTTATCGGAAATGCCATCCCATGTTACTCTTACAAGTTTATCATCCTCATCACCACCAGGCAACGTCTTTCCGAACGGAGCTATCGTATAAGGGAAGTACTCCTCTTCACCCCTACAGTGTTGATTTTAAATTCATTGTGTTCTATCAAGAAGCATGAAACCCCTATTATCGCTGGGGGAGTTTGTCAGAATATTCTAACAAATGGATATTGTTCAAATAGTCCCATTTCCTTAATTTTGAAGCGAACTCCCTTCAAACATGACCAACCAGAGACAAACAGCTTCTGTCATACAATTTCCATTTATTTGATCTTCTTTGACTGTAAGTAGTTATTTATGCTTACTGGCTGATCATATTGTTCTGCTTTATATGAACCACACCAGAGAAGATGAGAAATACGGTGTACCTCGATTCTCAAGGCTCATACCACCAAAACTCGGTAGTCGACAAACCACCAGTGTTTTCAGCCTCGTATCCTTTTACGACTTAGCCCTGTGCCATCCATCTCGCACTATGAATTCCACCACGAATTTTACACCTGAATCACGGAAGAATTGCCGCTCAATCTACCCACCAAAAGGATGTTCTGACATGTGTACCTGGTACTGGTTTTATTTTCAGGTCCCCTGTTGCCCAACCCAGCCACTCGTTCCCTTTGAAGACGACAAAGAATAAGAGCAGCCCCTCCACGCGATTCTAATGGAATTTCCCGTTCTTTGATCAATTTATACGAGGATTGTGGACCATCATGTCCATTGATCCTTGGACAATCCTATCGCTCATCGTCATTATCCTACTGGCTTTACGGATACACTCTGCATTCGCCCCCGCTGGCCGAGAACCGGGACATTGATGTCAACACATCTCTTCAATATTGTCTCGATTTTTACAAATATCCCAAAAACACAGCGATCTCAAGAGATTAAAATATTTTACAAACAGCTTTCCGAAGTCGAGTGGATACTGCTCTCGGAAGGGAAGATCCCTGAGCTTCAGATATTCAAGGAGGGTGAACTCACCATGTGCAGCAATGCTCTTCAGATGTGCATCTCTTTATATTCCCTTTCTCTCCCCTCCTCTCGTCGAGTTTATGTCAAAATTATACAGGTTTAGGAGCGCTGTCTCCGCTACACCGAAGCGCGTGTGAGCCGATGGGGTAATCTTCACCAGTTTGGGGGTGCGATTATCTTGCGATTATTCCTCGGGGATGCTATTCACAGGTTGGACAGAATCGTGACGGTGAGAGCCCCCTTTACACACACAGTCTCTGTATCATCTGGAAATTTAAATTCGCGTTCCTAGCCACTCGTTTGGAAAGGAGCCAATATCCCGCCAGTTGCGTTGCAACTCGTCGAGAATGGCGCCCCTTGACCATTTTTTGAAGACCTGGATTAGCCTTTATCCCGTGCATCATGAGCTGTAGAAGTACTGTCTACTCTTTCTCTTGTCCCTATCCATCTTCTGAAATCCTCTCAAGTCCATGTGGGACTGTCCATGGCCAATAGTGTATACCCCTGGCTCTGCAAACATTGGATCTTACTCGAACAGGGCGGCTGTCACTTGCTCAGTCGATGATAGGTGTACTTTTCGAAATGAAACAAGCGACTTGCGGGAAATTCTGAGTTCCGACATCTCTGGCAATCAAAGGGTCGATTTAGGGAACCCGTGTCTTTTGTTGCGAATAAGCAAGTTTAGGAGGGAAAAAGCGATATTTAAACTAAAAGAACACGGAAGTCTAGGTTTAGTCATTATCTTCTCCTTTGTTGAAATTTTACATAAGGAGCGACCCCACTAATATACTTCTTCCCGGGAGTAACAATTGCATGTAACTCCGCGCGAAAAGAAGATGATGGAGCATGATATGTGCCTTTGTGTGGCAAGAAGAAACTAGATCTTTTATGAGTGCTTGGTGGCCTCTTGGAGTAAGGCAATCACGCATTGAAGAAAGCGTCTTACTTGGTAAATGATGCTCACCCAGGCTCGTCAGGTAAGGTAGTCGCCAGTATTGGACAGTACGTAGTAACTTGAAAATGTGTTCCTGCTGGTGTTCCGCAATCTGATGAACGAGGAAACCGAGCACCAGACGCAGTTAGTATAAATTCGACCTAGAAAGAGTGGAGTAGAGACATCGCTAAGAATTAGCAACTTGAGCATCGAAGGCAACAATGCTTCTCAAATTCTCCCTTGCTCTTACTTTCCTGGCCGGTTCGGTCAATTGCGGAACGCTTCAGAATTCACCTAACAATGCGTGGTGCTGCCTCAACTTTGGGCCTATTGGTAGTTTTGCGAGCCAAAGCTTTCTCGACTCGCTTGGCTATCCGTATACCATTACGGATCCAACGATGCCTGCAGCGTCAGGTTGTTCGCTTTTGGGGGGTTCGACTTGCACGCCTACGGTAACTAATGCAGGGTTAGTCTAAGTTCCGTATCCAGAGACACGAGCATGCTCATCTTTTCAATTCTATAGCTGGTAAGATCCGTCACACATCTTGGACCTGTTGGAAAGACTCACCTATGTCTGGCCTTGTAGTCCTGGAAAATCTGTATGTTGTCAGCAAGTCGCGACTAGTGAGCCTTTCTTTAGATTCCAATGGCTATGATTGATTTTGACCTGAACGTTCCTAGATAATTTCAACCAAGGAGGCGTTTTGGGAATAAACTGCACAAAGAATAATTAGGGATGCCGCTACGAGACGGGACTCTTGTCCAATGGCATTAAATTTAGTTGTAGGGAATGGAGATGGTTCTTGTCGAAGCAGTTGACTTCAAAGAAGATATCAGCAATCGATCAGGTTCAGAGACTCATCTAGGAAGTGACAAACAACGAATCTGCTTCTCCGTCTACCTCCAGGATCTCTTGCGAAGCAGGGCGAATAATATTTTGAGACCTGAGTGTGACAGTTCGAAGCTATGCTGCATGTGCGTTTGTTATTCATAGAGAATGGCATTGAAACGTTCAGAACGTTCAACAAAGACAGGTGGGCCGATGAATATCATATTCAGGAGAGGGAAGCATAAAGGGAAAGTGTTAGGCGCTGTTGGCTCCAACTCCAGGCCCATCGGCAGAACGTTTATAGCCCATCGGTGGTGACAGCTGCTGCAAGTTGCTGCAGTCTCTCTTTGTCTCTCCACTACCGCGGACAGCAGTTAATGCAAGACCATAACGTGTACAATGATATTCTAGACGCATATTCCAAGCTTGACCTTCATCAACTTCAGCTCTTTCTTCGTCTTCGGGCACTTCCAAGCACTGGAACGCACCAAGAATTGGTGGCTCGTCTGGCCGATTACGACGTTCAAACATTGAAAGTGCCCAGTGCCAAAGTTACTCCTCAACTAACTGGACCGCTTCCATCTTTGCCAACGCAGTTGTATACGTCTCCGCCTGCGCCCAGCACACCTCGATCACATATCCTTGCGCACCTACCAGTCGACCTTATAACAGAGATATTGGACCATTTGGGTTCGTGGGAGCTGTCCAAGGCCGTTGGAGTTCCTACTTCAATCCCCAAACCTCCAGAATGGACCTCCTTAGCAACACCACTCGACTATGCTATACTATCGACTTCCTTGGACCGTGTTCGTTCGGCCTCTCTCAAAGCACCATTCACACGTCTAGGAGCGAATCTTTTAGTGGCATTTGACTTTCTCGATCTACTCAACTACCTCTGGAAGATAGAATCCCTTCGTCCTTATTTCCGACAATATTATGGCGACGATTATAGCGTCATCCCAAAACTTGCCAGTTCGTACGATCGGACGAGGATGCTCGATTGGTGGCTCTCCCAACCAGATATAGATCCCAAAGTATATACAACGGAAGCCATAGACGATGCCTGTCGCTACGTTTGCTTGGATTCGCTGGAGTGGTGGGATAGTAAGTCAAATCGGTCCACCGAACCCGATTCAATGAACTATACCAACCGTTGGGATCGCCTGCAGCCGCGTTCGCAGGTTCTTGGGAGACCGTTTCCATTTCCCCCTCGTTATACGTCACAAGCTCTTGAATCCGCATCTCATAAGGCTAACCTATCCATTCTCAATTTCTTCGTCTCGCATAGCTGGCCTTTGCTTCCAGGTCGATCACTCGATATGGCTTCATCGGCTGGGCATGCTGATGTTTTAGATTGGTGGGCACATCAGTCTGGGTTGGAGATTGGGAAAGATATCAAGTATGACAAGAATGCTGTTTATAACGCGAGCTGTGGAGGGAAAGTCAATGTTCTGCAATGGTGGAAAGAGCAGAGCGAGCGGGGAAATGGGAAGGTGCAAATGTTGTTCGATGGAGATGCTCTTATTGGGGCAACAAGGCATAACAAACCTGAGGTAAATACTCTTCGCTCAAGTATCAATATCTATATAACTTAGATGCAGGTACTGGAATGGTGGGATAAATCGGGATTACCTATAACGTACCGTATCTGCGATATCGAGGAAGCGCTGGAAGATGCTATAGGAGGCGGGCTTGCAGCTCGTTCATGGTGGGCCAAGAAGGGTGTTAACTTCCGGGCTGGGGATTCAGAATGGATGAAAACACGAAGTCTCAACTAAAAACGTAAAGGACCCTACCATATTTTCTTCTGAAAATGGTTGGTATGAAGCACGGACATCTTGTTATTCCTGATATATACTTGTTCGATAGATTCTGCAGTTTTCGTAGTTTCCACTTACCCCTCTTTTTGACGTGTATCAATATCAGATATTAGTAGTAAATACCATAGTAAAATCATATCCAACTCTAGGCTGAGGGAAGATAAGCGAAAAGTGAGTAATTGGGAGTGGTACTCTGTTTGCACCTGTTTGGCGCCGTACACCCTTTCGTCAATTTCCGCTGGACGCTTCCTACGACAACGATGGCCTCCCGCATCGCTACTTCATTGAGAGGAATGGGTGCTTATTCACCGTATACTGTCTATTCCGACGACTCACATAACTCTTTTCAGCACCCTTCCTTCGCCCTAATGTCGCTACACGCGTCGTGAGGTAAGAACATTTCAACGGCCCCGGAGCCCTATTTCCAACTCCCTTTCTTTCCAGCCGCTCTTTCGCGGCAACATCTATCCGTTCAGAGCAAAAGCCTCCAGCGGAGCGTGCTTCCGAAATCATCGACAAGGTTCCTTCGTCCCCAAGTTTGGTCACCAAGACTGGAGCTGTTGTCCTTGGAACTGGTGCTCTTGCTGCTGCCATCTCTCAGGAACTCTATGTCGTGAATGAGGAGAGTATTGTCCTTGTTGGATCCTTGATCATCTTAGCTGGTATCGTGAAGGTGTGCCCGGTGAACTTTTTACTCGAGCGTGATGGATGACATGCCTTGATTAGAGTATCCGCGAGCCTTATAAGGAATGGGCAAAGACTCATATTGAGGTATCTACCAGATTTTTTGCTTATGGGCCGTCTCAAGACGATTTTGTAGAGAATTCGATCGATCCTCGCAGCTTCCCGTGCTGAGCATACCCAAGCTGTCAAGGACCGAATTGACAACGTTAGCCAATTGAGGGATGTTGTAGACCTTACCAAGGGTCTCTTTGCCCTTTCCAAGGTGAGATATATTTACATTTCTTTTGACTTATGACTTATGCTCGAGTTTTAGGAAACCGCTCAACTTGAAGCCGAAAACTTCACCCTCCGCCAGCAGGTCAACCTCACCGCTGAATGGAAGGCAGTCCTTGACTCTTGGGTTCGTTATGAGCAACAGGCCAAGGAGTCCGAACAAGCCGATTTGGCCAAGACTGTCATTGACAAGGTTTTGAAGACTCTGCAAGATGAGAAGACTCAAAAGGAAATCTTGGCCAATGCTGTCGCAGAGGTAGAACGTAAGTCCGAATCATACAGAATAGTTGGATATTACTGACATCATTCTCTAGAATTGGTCAAGGCGAAGGCCATCTAACTCTGAATATATGTCCATAGAAATAAATAATACCCCAATACGGGGTTGGTTCCATCTATGATTGAGCGATGCGATACGGACGGCCTTGCCCCTGCACAGATGTTTATATCCAACTCCCCACTTCCCCTACATGAACACCATACACAATTATCCCTAGGATAATTGGAAATGTGAATTCTCCCAAGTGCTCTCTTCTGATCGGTAAATAAGGTGTATAATCAGCCGAATGGAAGCTATGCTTCTGCATAATCCGTGCGATCAAGCCTCCAGCGAAGATGATCTGCACAGCGGTAATTCTCCCCGTCGTGCTGAGCCTGAGTTTTTGTTCTCCCCGATAATCCATTCTATCCTTTTCAGTGAGCATTCTAATTACTCCGTGTAAGGCTAAGGTGGCGGATCCTGCGATTTCGAGACGACAATAGAGTGAAAGCGGAAGAGCGATAAAGAAGAAGAGGGAAAAGAAGAGGGCTGACGATATTAGCTGAATAGGGATCAGCTCTTTATTGAGTAAAGCCGGCTGAATCCTTGTTACAGCATAATGTGTTGGATGGTCATATATTACGGCGGGGAAAGGAACCAGATACCACAAAGTCGACTTCTTCGTCGATTTATCCACAACTCGTCCATAACAGCACCCGTATGTGTGACATCCGATCCTTGAGAACCCTTCATAAAGGGGTAAGGAGATAGCAAGACTTCCTGCGAATTTTGCGAACTCTTCGACCTGGCCAAGACGGTAGGAAATAAGGGCCCCGGCTGCGGCCCCAGATAGACCGCCATGCAACCAAAATCCTGGTCGAAAGAGAGTTCGAATAGGCCGCTTTAGCAGAGATAATAGCCCATCTTCCATTAGGATGGAGAAAAGGCGGGCAAAAATGACGGCCAAGGCGAGTGTGAGTCTAAGGGCGGATGCTAGCTCCTGCTGACCACGGCGAGAGGATGCCCCGCAAGAGAGGGAAATCAAAACAATACCCGCAAATCCTAACCCCATGAAAAATCCGTATGGGACAATGATTATTGGAGGTGTGGTTGGTATTTGAAGGTGAAGTGGACGCGATGGGAAAGCATTTCGTTTGGATAAATCTATTTTCCCTTCCATCCTTTTGGTTGCTGCGAGATGAGGCAAGTGTAGTTCATATGCAAGTTTATGAAGATGATGAACAGCGGGCTTATGTATTTAGAAAGACTATGCAGGGATGCCAAGTGACAAGTTTATATAGAGACGGCATCTTTGTCATCGGTTCCGCGTTCAGGGAAGTACCAGAGAATTGACTTGGGAGAAGGGTAGGTTCGGACTTTGGATGTGGAATTCACTAAGCTAATCTCTATTGAGAGAGGAGTTCGAGCCTCATCCGGGATTTTAGTAGGGACGTTCATAATCGCACAGCCTCAATTATTGTAACTACGCTTAAATACATCGTGGATAGTAAAGGGGGTCGATGGAATAGTGAGTAAATGGGGGAACCGAAGGAAAATAATGATGGGGAAAGCAACAGCATATAGGGGTGAGTCAAAGGAGCTAAATAAACCCTCGCGCAGCGCTCGTATTCCAACAGTCTCATGCGAAAAATCTCCGAGCGGCCGCGCTGGAGAGTCTTGTGCCAAAGTCTGCTTGGTAATGGAGCATTGCTTCGGGCGCCTAAATACACTCGACTTTGAAGTGGCGATAACAAATGATCGCATTCTTGAGATGCGGATTCCTTCTATTACGTCGAAGTTCTTTCCTGATAGTAACTGTCATTAAGAGATTATGTCCATATAATACTATTTCTATACTTCTGATTTCAAAAGTCAGAGATTCATTGTAGGATGCGAGAACCCTGGGGAAATAGACTCTCGTGCTGAGACCCCATAGCTCAGTGGTAGAGCGTGTGATTCCAGTTTGGAATCTCCACAAGGTCGTCCGTTCAATCCGGGCTGGGGTCACTTAGTTTTATTCAACTTTTCACTTTTCACTTTTTGGAAAAGTGACAAGCCCCAAATGCTTACTATTGGCTATTCCTAGGACCGCACGGATCAACCCACCTTGAAGCGATGCCATATGCTTCTCAAAATCTCAAAGTCCTTAAACCTTATATCGGGGTTAGGAGAAAGTAAGATTTTACGTCCCCTCCATTAAATACTTGCTGAATAAACAATCTCAATGTGATCCATGGCGCACCCAAACATCGGAGAGGAGCTGGTTGGGGTTATTGTCCAACCGAACTCGCAATAGTTTCAGCAACTTGCCGAGGGATAAGTAGCGACTGAGAACTTAAACACAATCGACCGGTTATCCAGGGAATAACGTTTGTCTTAAAATTGTGGCGATCGCAAGTGAAACTCGGATGGAGATGTAGCCGCGGAATCGCATCGGTTTCAAGCCAACGTAAATGCTTGGTTTATGAGCTCCAGGTTTATTTTATGCACTTACAAAGAACTTGGGTCTGAATTAAGCATGATGCAATCATACTGGTACCATAAATAATGTGCGGAAAGAAAGATATTTATAGACCCGTCGATACATAAACTTACTTAAAAGGCTAAGTATATCTTTCGTAGTCGGGTAGTGCTAAAGGTACTGAAAACAGTATTAATCATGCCGAAAGAACTCCACAATGATTTAGATGGACTTGAAGGATGAAACTGACTTAGCCTACGTACTTGCTATGGTCTTCTTTCTCCCGCTACAGCGAAGGCTATAAACGAAGAAAGGAATGATAATATCACTCATTTAAAAAAAAAGGTTCCTCTACATTTACCCATAAAAGAAAAGAGGAGGAGACACACTCGGAGAAAGGAGGAGACGGCAGGTAAAAGGTTTTGGATGGGGAAAGAATGTTGCTGCGGACAGACAGAGAGATGGGTTCAGACATCGCTAGAGATCGAGTCCAGTAAACGAGGTGGGTCGGGAGATGACCAGACCAGTCTGTGAAAGATGCGATACTTAAATCAAGAAGTAAACACTATCTCATGATCGGAGTCGCAGGTATCAGATACTTACTTATTGGGATTCGATGAACCTTCTTTGGTGACACGGAAGATTTTCTATAAATTTATGATAAATGCGTTCTTCTCTATTATGAATTCGCTTGGAATCTGTGATGCTCTCCTATAGGTAATGTCATATCGTAGGAAATTACCCATCCTCATTATAACACCAAACCATCGTTGATATATTCTTCTTCCAACTGAAAGAGAATGGTGTAAGAATGTTTCCAACTAATGTGGCTGTACACTAAGTGGGATGACTGTACGGGGAATAGGCCACAGTTGATTCGAAATGTCTTCAACAATGGATGTGATACAGCATTATTCTATTAAAACATGGCCCGCCCACCTCGAAGGTTTGATGCCTGTCTTACTTTAGAACCCTTTCAGGAACATAGTCAATTCTTCGGAAGTTGGTCCTCGGGACGCTCAGAATGTTGCCAAATATACCGGCCAACTCCTGGTGGTAATATGCGCGAATGAGTTATTTAACTGAAGAGACCCTTTCCCCTTGGAGCCTTCGCCACCGCTAGTCAACGCACCGTGAAGAAGTAAGAATTACTCCCACAGGTGTCTGTAGATGGAAGATCAAATTGTCTGACTCTGCCAGAGACTATGGGGTCGCTGGCGTCTATCAGTTAACTCTCTCCTCTGTCGATCATCCTTGCACTTCTTAAACTCACGGCGGCATAGATCCTCTGATTGGTCTTTCAAACGTTACTATGGCAAATTGCCAATCGTGAAGAGTCAGATTTGCCCTGTGGGGAACTGATCCTATCAGACACAATCCTCGCCTAAATAGGAAATGCCCTCCGCCGTGGAACAAAGGCTCACCAACTCTTCAAGAGAATCAGAATACTTCAAAGTATTCCTGTGATGTTTAATTATGGATGACATTTCAACATTCTCTTGCGGTGCTAGCTGCCGAATTCTTAGCCACTTCTCGATGGGCCACCGCTCGAAACCACTACGATTTGATACGGAGTCCTCGGAAAGCCTGGAGCCATCTAACGGCTTGTTGGCCGAAACCCTTGTTTCACTCTAAAATGCCACACGGATCAGTTGCTTCGTCCTCAACATGTTCCTGAATTCAGCCAGTTCGACAGGCCACTGGACACATGTGAAGTCATCCTGTTTTGCTTCTCCTGGGAAAAACAGGATGTCCCGTAGCTGGAGTAGTCGGCGTTTTCGTTCCTCCCTGGGCAGGGTTGCTTGCGGGGAGGATACACCGAAAAAGGCTTTGCTCTCTTTTTTTTTTTTTCCTATTTTATGGCATTTTTTGAAGAAGGTTAAGTGGGAAAAAATGTTCCAAATCCACATCTTCTCGCTTAGTTTTTTCTCTCTGCATCTCAGAAGATGGTAAGATCACCATCTATCTCATAAACGTTGCACTAGTCTTTCCACGACAGATTCCTCCCGCAAGCCAGACGCAGACACTCGCCCTGGAATTCAATAGGGTTGCAATAACCGAAGAGCACGGCGAGGCCGAAGGCCCTTCACCGCTCAAAAGGGTATGTCCTCGTCAGTCCAGAGAATATAAAAACGACTGGTTTTCTTCCTTTCCTCCGACGCCCCCCTTCGCCCCTCTTTCTTCAATTGTCAGTAAGACTACTTCATTTCTCTTAATTGACAATCATGCGCGTCTCCTTCACTGCTGCCACTCTCTTCGCATTCGCCGCTGTCGTCGTCGCGACTCCCCATTCCCGTGGCTTGAAGGTAACTGGCTGTAGTTTGGCGAAGACTACTCCTCCCATCTCCAACTTGTCTTTGGTGGTTCCTTCAGGCTCCCTCGAATATGTTGCTGTATGTATCTTCCTATTTCTGCTATAACCATATCTCATCCTACTTCTAGCTTGGAGTAGGAACTCAGAACTACACCTGCACTGCCGCAGGGACTTACACGTGAGTTAGTCTACTGGTAACCCCATACTGAGCTCACATATTCTATGCTATCATCTAGTACTGCCGGAGCTGTTGCCGAACTTTTCGATGCCTCCTGCTTCATCGATATAATCGAAATCGTTGCGACCAAACATACAGGAGCTTGCGAAATTGGTATCGCAGCCATTCAAGGAGCACTCGGCCACACCCCTCTTTTCTTGGGTAACCACTTCTTCATCAATAACCCTACTGGAGCGGCTGGTATCTCGCCCGACTTTGACTTCCGCACCGGAGCTCAGAAGGGGAATGCCGATGGCTTTGTCGTCCTAGCAAAGAAGGGGGACGTTCCCGCTCCCAACTCACCGACCACCAACATCGACTGGTTGCAGTTGTCTTCACTCCCTAATGAAGGTACCCTCGCCACCAGTGTCTATAGGCTTACCACCGTTGGAGGACAGCCCCCAGCAACTGTAAGTATTCTTTGGCGTTGTAAGGGGGTATCACAATTCTAACTGCTATCACAGTGCACTGTTGGTTCCGGCCCGATTACTGTTCCCTACGCCGCCACCTACTGTATGTCTGTTTTCTATCTGATTATAATTTTGGTTAATTAAGTTTTTCTACAGGGTTCTACAAATAAACTCCCAGAGTCATCTCACGGACCCACCCTCCTTTTGAAGAGATAAATTGATGTATTAATTTTATTATTTTCCAATCAAAACAAATGCTACTATTTGCGAATCGGTGTCCGATTGAAAACGTTCGATCCCCAAGTGCATGGCCTGCCACTTTGACTTATCTTCAGTGGCATCCAGGCATTTTATCGTCCCGCAAGAACCTATTGTAATTTACACACAACACAATAAGTGATGTACGTAAAATGCCCTTCTTGGGCGCATCGTCCCTGAGGGAGTTGAGCCAATTGGACAACGAGATATCATGTAATAGGGGGGGCATCTCTGTGTTCGCTGATTGACATGGCGAGGATCTTCCATTTCAAATACCTCCATTGACAAGCCGTTGATGTCCTTCTTCAGTGCCGCGTTTTTTCTCAGGTGGACTCACTGCCTGCCATTATCGTACGATTTTTAATGGCTCGCGAACGACCTTCTGTCTAATTACGCAAGGAATGAACCATTCATATCAACGGCATATGTACGGAGAAACAACTAAATGAGAAGAGCAAATGAATGTATTTATACATGCGCACAGACAGATGAGCCACACCCGCTACATCATCGAATTCGAAATGGAGTGGCGATACACTATGTCGGACGGCGCTCGGGTCCCCTCTTCGATGTCCAAATCTCCAGGAGGCTGGGACGGATCCGATCAAATGGCGGGTTGCCGATGTCGGTGTGATTCTCACAGGTATCTAATTGAAATACAGGAGGAATAAAAATAGATGTGCCAAAAAAAGAAGAAAGCCTGGACCTAGGATGGTACGAAGAGCTCGCGAAGTCGGTTTTCTTCGCCTCGCTTCGAGAAGATCTTCTTGTGGTCCTGGCGGTTTGCACCGTTCTTGCCCCAGTGGTCGGTTAAGAAGGTGGTCATGAACTCGTAGACTTCACGGTGAGCGTTACGAGTTGCAATGCTATGATCACTGAGGAAGTCTCAGTAAAATGGAGAATAAAGGAACTAACGTAGCTTACCTATCGGTGAACATGCGGAATTGATAACCCCGTACTTGGTTTTGAGTAAACATGTCCAGCAGATGTGCCGTGTTAGCAAAGTGGACTGGTGGAATGTTAGACGGCGATGACGACATTTAGAAATAAGCTTACCGTTGTCATCTCCACTTCCATGAGCAAGCAAATAGTTAAATCCATCAAACGGCAAAACATCCGTTATGGAAGCGTTCAGATATCCGCTCGGATTCTTATCCGGTAAATCCATATATCTTTCGGTATAGATGGTATCTATCCAAAGGTCAACATCGGCAAAACAGGGGTTCAGTCTACGTACCATACATCCTCCAGCTGATGACGGGCTAAATGGAAGGGTTAGTAAGTAGAGATAAGCATATACAAAGAAGAGGGACCAACCGCAACAGACAT
>Ga0157379_10001263_pt1 | contig 20558 bp, 22 predicted proteins | sample S25metaG_FD_121802 | JGI IMG/M metagenome (GOLD analysis project Ga0157379, IMG submission 121802) | Switchgrass rhizosphere microbial communities from Kellogg Biological Station, Michigan, USA - S2-5 metaG | ecosystem: Host-associated > Plants > Roots > Rhizosphere > Soil | place: USA... | reverse complement strand
GCCTTAATCGATGAGCTTACGTTGCGCCATTCGCGCGCAGGCACGGTCCGGCTATCAGATGAATCAGTCGCAGGAGAACGAGTCGGCGCGAGCAGAGCGGGCGCGGGCTTTGATATTGGGCAATTGCGCGCCTCAATGGCAAGTCTGACAGCGGAACGTGATGCGCTACAGGCAAAAATCGACGCCGGAAACGCTGCGACCATTGCGGGCGTTCAAGCAGTCACGGAAATAAGCGCCGAAGAAGCGGCCAAGCAGAGACGCCTCGATGAAATCCTTGCTAATGACAGGATTGCCATCAATCAGATGGTGAATGAAGCGTTGTATGAAAGTCATATCAATGGCTCTGCACTCTATGCGCAGCTTGCCGCCGAAGATGTCAATGTGCAAAAGGCTTCACTTGACCAACAAATTTCAAACTTGGAGCAATTTAAAAACAGTCAAGCCGCCATTCTTGGCGTTGGGTTAGAGGACCATAAGTGGGCTGCAGATCAATCGAGCGCTTATCAAGAGCAATTCACATCGATGGCCATACAAGGGCTGGCCCAATTTGGTCAGAAAAGCAAAAGCGCCGCAGTTGCCTCAATCGCCCTGCATCGCGGCATGGCGATTGCCCAAATCGGTATGAACATTGCGGAAGCCAATACCGCAGCGGTTAGTTTGGGTCCATGGGGCTGGGCATTGATTGCCGCCAACGTGGCGTTGGGTGCCGCTGAAATCGCGAACGTCAATAAAGCGGCTAATGGTGGTGGGCTGGGCAGCTCTAGTGTTGGCCCCGGCAGTGCGGTGAACCCGATCTTCACCAACCAATCTGGCAACGACACAGGCACTCAAGGCGCCAAACAGCAGAACGTCACGCAAATTTTCATCCAAGGGAATTACGGATGGGATGACTACATAAACAACAAAGTTATTGCCGGCATCCAAGAGGCAATTTCCGACCGAGACGTGGTGATAATCTCGCCCACTAGCCGCCAAGCAGCCGAGTTGATACCAGCATGAGTAATATTGTCGATTTTCCGATCAAGGACATTGGCGAGCGTTTGGTGAGGAACATTCGCCACGCCTTTACGGATGAGCAGTGGTCATACATCGGACCGGTGATACATGGGCTGGTGAAACGCCACGGCACGCTGCCACCCTTCACCGGTGCCTGGCAGCCGCCTGGACTAGACAATTTGACTGCGGATGAATTGGAAGCCACACGGGTTGGTATCAACAATATGATCGTTGAATGCGCTCGCGTATATCGAGCACCGCTGATCATGGAGCTATCGCAGGTATTGATTGAAAATTCGCAGTTGAAGAAGCAGTTGGCGGATTTGCAAAAAGAGAGCCCACCGTTATGAATAGTTTACGTATCGCTCAGCGTTTGGTCGAAGCACGAATTGCCGATTAGGCGAATGATGGCATACAGAATTCAATACATACCGGCGCCTGAAGCAGCGATGGATGATCAACTCAACCCTCCTGATGGATTGACTGCAACGCCCGTTGTTAACGGTGTCTATCTTGAGTGGCAGCACTCCGCGGTCGGTACTGCATACGCGAATCAGTTGCACATTTATCAGTTGTTCGTTTCAGCAACCAATGATCGAACCAACGCGACCTTGTTGGCTGAGACAGCCGTTCCAAACTTTATGCACATTATCCAAACCGTAAGAACGTTTTTTTGCTGGGTTCGCGCTCGGATGAACGGCCGCTATTCCGAATGGCTCCCGACTTCACCGAGTGCCGACGTCAATGCGACTGCAAATCAAACCAACACCAATGATCTTGCAAATGAAGCGGCGCAATCCATTGTGCAAGTGGCAGCGGTGGATTCACACGTTTTTGGTGGCGGATATTTTTCGCCAAGCGGTCCGTATTTCACAACAGTCGCAATCGCGGCGGCCACGATAGTTAACAATACGGCTGGGGTGGTGACGGGCGATTTTCGTACGGCGGATTGTTTTCGGTGGATACAACGAGCGTTGCACTCACTGGATTCAATTTTTCGACGGCGCTTATCTAACAACGTCGGCAGCGGCGATGTTTACGAAGGCAGCTATATACCCTTCGCCGGCGATCCGAATTCAGTGTCTTCTATCTATCCCGCTTTTCAAGAAAAAACAGCGAATCGGATTGTTACGGTGCCTGCCGGAATAACCGCATCGGTGAAAGTTGTCGGAATCATCTTTGGCCCTGGTGGTGTTGTGACAGCCACGCCAAAGCTTCAATTCGCTAATGCCACCGTCAAAGCAAAGTTGATCAAGCGATGAAAAGACTATCCGTATATGACAAATCAACCGGCTTGATTCGCTTTCACTTGCCGTGCTCCGGCCAAAGTGAAACCAACAACATTCCTGAAGGGATGGCAGCCGTTGAAGGCACGCACGACCCACTATCTAAACGTGTTGACCTTTCAACAGGCGAAGTCGTTGACTTCATCCCGGCACCGCCTAGCGATGACCACGAATGGAACGAAGCCACACATCGTTGGGTGCTGCGTGAAGACGTAGCAACGCGGCAAGCCCGCAGGGCCGCTGCGTTACGCGAGCTGACGGCATTAGACGCGGCAGAAATGCGGGCGCTCAATGGCCAGCCAAAGGTACGAAAAGCGATTGGCGGCTTGCTGGCAGTGTTCAAGCATCAGGAGGCGAAGCGGGAATATTTACAGGCTCTAAGCCTGCGCATGCATCAAGTTGATTGACTAGGTCCATTTGACCACTCGAGCCTCGTGCGTTCCAATGAGGGAAGGGTGGTTTAACGCCGTTAGCAGCGCTAAACTGCGTCAACAATTAAAACAGCGGAAGGGAACTCGCATGCTTATCCTCACGCGCCGAGTTGGCGAAACAATCATGATTGGCGATGACATCGCCGTCACTGTTCTAGGTGTAACTGGCAATCAAGTGCGCATCGGCGTTACTGCGCCGAAGGAAATCAGCGTGCATCGCGAAGAAATCTACGAGAAGATTCAGCGTGGAACATTGCAGATCTCCTCGAAAGCTAATTTTAGGTGAGGCTTCTTAAGCGGTGGCACACTCTGCGCCGCGACGTCCTCGATCCTGTCCGAGCACTGCCGCATGCCTGTGAATTGACTTGCGGTCACGAGCGAGCCCTCAGGTGATTTTAGAGATCGCCCAGTGCCTTTGTTTCGACTATTCTGTTTATGATGGCAGCCGACCAATCACGCGTTGACTCACTTATCCAGTTCGCCATTCTAGTGGCGGGAGAAGAGGACGATCTATTTGATCGTCAGCTCGGCCCTATTCATTTGATTAAATATGTTTATCTCGCTGATTTGGCTTACGCAGCAAGGCACGCCGGCGAAACATTCACTGGAATCGAGTGGCAGTTCTATAAATTCGGTCCTTGGTCTCAGGCAGTCAACGAAAGGATTGCCACTGCACTTTCTGCGATTGGGGCGAATCAGTTCAATTTTCAAAGTGATTTTGAAGATGGCGGTGACGTCTCGCGATGGTCGTGCCGCGATGACGACCTTTTGCAGCGGAAGCGCCAAACAATTCCGCCAGAAATACGGTTGCAACTTGAACCGCAAATACGAAGATTTGGCAAGGACACGCCGAGATTACTTGATTTTGTTTATCGAACGGCTCCGATGGTCGAAGCAGCGCCAATGGAAATGTTGGATTTCAAAATTGCCGTTGTTGACAACAAGCCTAGCGATTCATCTCCCGCTTCCGCAATTGAAGCGTTGTCAGGAAAGAAGAAGAAACGATTAAAAGAACAACTGGCTGCTATACAAAAGAAGGTAGCTGAGCGAGCGGCGAATGGCACCAAACTGATTAATCCGGTGCAAAATCGCCGCTATGACGAAGTTTTTCAAGACGGTGTAACTTGGTTGGAGACACTGGCCGGTGATGAATTGTCGCCTGGCGAGAAGATTGCCGAGTTTACGGATGAAGTTTGGAAATCAAATGCAAGGAAGGGACGGGATGTATCCTGAGCTATGCGTTCAATCGCTTGTCACGTCGAAGTGGTGGGTCAAGCATGAGGCCAACTCGCTATGCCGAGGCGCGTTGATACAAGCATTTGTTCCCCACGTTGATCAAACTCCATATGGGTTCGAGTTAGTGGGTCGCAACAGTGCAGATAAACACGACACCGCGATTGTGAAGGTTGGTCCAATTAAAGTGGACCAGCCACTTAAACCGACCAGCTTGCCAGTTGCCGCTATGCCACTAAACGGTGGTGAAATTTGGGGTGCTTATCGTGCGAAAAAACGCCCGTGCCTTGTGCTCAGCTGTGATCATCCAATAGTGAATTCCGAATTAACTAAGGGGATGGCGCATCATTCTACGGCTCAAACTTGCGTGGTGGCGCCGTATTACGGAGTTACTAAAAATCACACCCGTAGTGGTTACCGAAAAGAATTCGTGGAGCGCGTACAGCAATGCGAATACCCACAGTTTTTTTGGGACCACCTACCTTTTGTTGACGGCGAGGAATCCATACTCCGTTTGGATCAGATGCAACCGATTGGGACGCATCATCACGCTTATAAATTGTCTACGCACAAGTTGAGTGATGAAGCGCTTAGCCTCATAGATGACATGTTGAGTTGGCTTGTGTGGGGTGGCGTGGCACCAGACAGCCAAATATTGGCATATCGCGAGTTGATTGAAGCGCTATGAAGCATTCGAGTTACGATGACGAAAAATTAGGCCCCGGAGCATAAGGCACCTCTCATTCCTGAATGCTTCATTTGACAGCGACGACCATTGTCCGGATAGTCGCCCTTAGAGCTGGTCTCATGGTCGACCGGGGCAAAGGAAACATGGAAATTCAGGCAAACGATTCTCCCAATCAAAAGCAGCTTGTCGCAGACGGGCAAAAAAAAGCTAATACCATGCTCAAGCATCAAGCTGAGCTTTCTGCACTGACTGATTGCCTATCTCAGCTGGGCCATCAGTTCAATTCTTTCGCTTACAGAGTGGTCCATGGTGCGCTTAATCACCCCGACAATTATCTGCCACAAGCTGTACTGAAACCCGCTCGACTTAATTCGACGCCACATTTGTGTTGTTCTTTGTGGGGCTTGTCGATGTTTGAGACTCGTGACCAACTTGCAAGAAGAATGAAAAAGAACGTTAAAAATTCGCCCAATTTTCTGAAGCTCGTCGGCGATCACTATGTTTGCTTATCATTGAAGAGTAGTCATGGGCTTCGAACGCCTAGCAGTAAACACGGTCACTTTGATTTCTATCCATACACAGATTGCGATGTGAATTCGGCAGTAATTGAACATGCGCCATTAACTTTATGAAACGACTTCAAGGAATTCGCGTTTCAGCAGATTTCATAAAAGCGCATCACCATGTCTGCGATTTGGTAAATAGCGAGTATCCAATTCTGTCTCTCGTTACTGATGGAAGAGCAAACTGGTTGTACCTGTGGTGTGACACTGACGGCAGCCGGCACCGATGGCTATTGTTCCGCACAACCAGGGAGCTGCTTGTTGAATACTTAGATAAAAAAAATCCATTACTAAAGCTTGTGACTGAATCCACCAAGCTGTTGGCGTTGGATGAAGGGGCTATTACATATGCAGATGCTGGGACTTCTCGAAAGAAGCTGACTAAGAGGTTACTTAAACGCGTCTCGCTAGAAGATGTGTCTGATTATCTCCCGGCCGATGACTCGTATTTCGACGAAGAGTTGACACGCGATCTTGATCTAACGAAACAAATCGTCCCGTCTCTCTATGACCTTCCTATCGATGGTTCTTGGTTTGGGAAAGACTTCGAGCACTTGTTCAAGCGATACGAACGCGTTTACGCTTTTTTCTACGCAACCAGGCCTCAATTTGTAACTACGATCGGCGGCATTTTGGAACGATGCCTCCGCGCGCCCTGGATGGGGGGGGCAAGTCGTGTTCATCTATACTCTCAACTCGCACAGCAAATACCAGCCATTCATTCATTACGAGTGAAACACCTTGCGTATGGTAGCCCTGGCGCGATTCGCTTCGAAGCGCTGCCATCAATTGGCGAGAGCATTGCCAAGACGACTACATCATTCATTGAGAATGAAGATGCAATTGCACGTCACTTTGACTGCATACAAAAGATCCTGACTAACGCAAACCTAAGAAGCGAGGATCTTTCCGCTGTTGCTGATGCATCAGTTCCTTTGAATGATGACAAAAAATCGGAATTGAAGGATGCATGCGCCTCCATCGCTACTGTCCTAGATGTCGAAAGCGAGTTTGCGGCGCTTGTGCATCACTCACCCAACGTCGTTGTGTTCAGCAAAGCCGTTCAGTCGTTCGTCCGGCAGCTAACCTTATTGGCTGCCTTTCAAGCAGACGACATGGTCAAATTCTCCCCGGAAGCGCATGCCAACATTTCCTAACGCAGACAAGCTTGAGCGATTCTCTCCATCAAGCGGTTTTACTGAAGCGCGCGCCTAACCAGAATTCCTAGCTTCAGCTCATGTTTCCTACTGACGGCAAAGCCGGCGCCGCAATGGACGCGCGGCAAAGTGCTGAGTAGGTTCCTACTGCCCATTGTCATGCTGAAGCGCTCAGGCATCGTTCTAGTATCGCGCTCGTAATTCGTCGATCGCTATCCCGCCTCGTCTCATTAAGAAGTCGATACTGAACTGGAAAGCCTCGCTCGCTGCTTCGCCGCGGGCCGCGTCTACGCTCCGACAGCGGCTCTGGTAATGCCCGCGATTTCGATACATCTGCAAACTGGCCCCACTGCCTGCAAAACCAGCGTAGGAACTCAAGGTCGCATGCTTGCCGGAACTTACGGACACCACCTTGGTAAAGCTCAATCTCGTGCGGAATGCCAATGTCCCCATAGATAACGATCGCCTGGGTTAGAGGCGAACTGCGGGTCATGTTCAAAAACAGCAGGCGTTGCCCGGTACTGAGCGTCGCATTAGCTGGCTTCCATTCCAGCATAAGAATGTGGCCGCTCATCTCAATAATGCCATCAACGTCAGAAGGACGGATGCCCCTAGGAAAGCATCCCTCGAGGATTGCCCAGTCCGGCAACTTGTCCTTATAGCAGCCGTTGCGCGCGCATTGGTGTTGGATAGTCATGTCGTTCTCGTGCCCAACTGCTAGTTGAATACCTGCTTCTAAATAGGTAATTGCCAATTGAAATGCAGCGGTGCTGAATCAAATCGTCGCCATTGGCGGTTGCCATAGATCTGGTGCGAGTGTGGCGGCAAGCAAATCAAACAGCTCTACATCGAACCTGCGATCGCCAAAAAACGGATTCGGTGGGTCTTTAATAAAAAGCTCTACGCGAAGTCGCCCTTTCTTACTTCTATGGATGCGCCGCCCGCGGCTTATACCCACGCCACAAGGTGGAAGTCGATCAACGTCGGCTTGGCTGATGACGCCGGACGAAAGAACGTCTGCAAGCTCTCCAGAGAGGTTTACTTGAATGCAAAGCTCTCCGGCGAATTCGCTATTGTCACGCCTTTCGTCGAGATGAAGACGAGCCCTGTTTATGCGGACGCCCGGCCATCTCCTCTCGAGATGCGCTGCTAAAATTGGCACGTCCGCTGCGAAGTAATCTGGACTAGCCATGATCCACCCCCGCATCTAGTTGTTCGACGAGTGCCTGAAGCGGGGTTTGGATATGTCGAACGATGGCATGGCGAATTTCCTCGACGCCGTCGAAGTCGGCGCCGCGGATTGCGAGCTCGATGACACGCATCATTTTATCCATTGCGCCGAGTTGAAGCTTCAGCTCATCAATCGTTAACGGTTTTGGAAGAACTCGCGCCAAAAGGTGGCCAGTCGATTCGGCGAATATTGGTGAATCGGAAGACATTTGCTTGCACTCCTATTTAATGGATTGCACGCAACCTAGCTGTGGGTAACTGTCTGGGTAAGCCGATTGATAGTGGGTAACGTGGCACACTATTGGCACACTTAGCGCCTAAAATTGCCACTTTTACACACACATCTACACAGCTAAGTAGTTGAGCCGTTAGGGGCTAAGTTGCGCAGATTTGTGTATCGGATCGGTTTGTAATCAGGGGGTCGGGGGTTCGAATCCCTCAGCCGGCACCATTTCAAGATTTATAAATACCCGCGATTCCGCGACCCGGCGACGTTTCTGTGCACTAAAGCAGCTCTCTATGTGATTTAAGTCGTAAGCATTTGATACCTGCCGAAGAGTTCGACGCACTCACTGAGCGCTTCATCGAGCAACACCAAGTTCAGTGGAATGCCTTCGTGAAGAAGATCTGCTGACTATGTGGCGACAGCCGATAGACCAACAATACGCCGTGCAGTCGAGTATGGTGCAGCATGGCAAGCGCAATTTTAGTTACGCAGGAATGCCCGTATCAGCTTCAATCTGTCGCACCCACTGTTGCACCGGACGGCGCTGAAGGGGTGTGGCACCGCTACGTGATTTCACAGGGCAAAACAGTCGTGACAGGTCTGCGCTCCGGCTCCGTAGCTGAAGTGGACTATTTTCTGCGCGATATGATCGAACGCTTGAACGAACGCCGCATGGGCAAAACGCGTCCGCGCATCAAACCCGCGCAGCCCGCCTCCTGAATTTATTGAATGCTTGATCGGTATTGAGCGCAACGATGCGTATACCGTTACCCTTAAACCAGCAACCCGGATTAAGTTATCCGTTCTCTTACAAGCCCGAGATGGCAGCAGTCCTGCGGCCTTACTTGCTCGATCCGCACGCGCCTGCCGACTACCAGTCACTGCACTTCTGGCTGAGCGGATTCTGGCAACGCGGCGAAGCAATCCAGACCTACACCATTAAGGTCTCTCTTTCCGATAGTCAGCAAGCCGCGCGATCAGCCACACGATTCAGCGCAGTAAGTTTTAAGTCTTCGAAGCCCAACATCACACCAGCGAATTTGAATAGAGATGTCGGACTTTACAACCTACGCATGACTGCTTCTGCGATCAACGCGTTAACGCGGCACGCACCGTGGTCAGGCGCAGTCTTTGCAATATAGATATCCCAGGTGACCAGCAGTGTTATGGTGCAAAGACATCAGGAGACGTCCATGTCCACTACCAGCCCCAAACCGCGCAGCAACCCGGAAACGATTCCATCCGGCAGCGGTTTGATTGTCGACCACCGGGATCGCATCCTGCATGAACAGGCCGCAGCACTGGAGCACCGCCAGCGCAATCTGCTCGAACAGACATCGATAAGAAATTCAGCGCGGCTGCGCATCCGCATCTGGGAACAGCTGCATCAGATGGGCCTGCCTCTTGAACATGATCATCGTCTGATACCCGTGATCGCTGCGCAAACCGATCTGAGCGTCGAGCAGGTGAGTGGGGAGCAGATGAGACGCGCCATGCAAGAGACCACCAAACCCTGAGCGCGGTAATGCGTAGCTTGCTTGAAGATTGGTCCGTTTCGGATTCGCCAGAGCACGGCAAATGCCTCTTTTGCACTACCTCACCACCTCAACCCCACCTTAGCCCCATAACTAGTAATCCCACCGGTCTGATCCACCTCCAGCGCAATGTTCGGCAGACCAAAGTTGAGATTCACGCCGCCGAAATATTTTGTTTGATTGATGCTTTCGCCATGTAGTGTGGGTACGCCATTGGGTGATGCGTTGGTCCATACCTCACCGACGCCGACATAGGGCGTGGCGAAGGCGAAGCCTTTGGAGATGGACAGATCGACGCTGCTGGTATGCAAGTCGAGTTGATCGACGCCGGTGAGTTTTGAATAGGTGCCGTGAATCGCTACGGCGGGGACGGCGACGCCGCCGTTGATGAATGCCCAGCGTGCTTCGCCGCCCCACATGCGGACGTTGGAATCGGGAATGGCGGTGTAGAACGCGCCGATGTCGATATGGAACGGCAGGCCTTTGGTGACGCGCAGCATCGGCACGGGCAGGGTGCTGGAGAATGAGTTGTCGCCGGTGGCCTTTCGCCATGCATCAACATGATCGAGCGAGGTGCCGGTGACTGAGAGGCTGACGTCGAAGCCGGTGATGCCCAGTGATTCGGCGGGTGCGAGCGATTTGTATGACAGGGCAGCGCCCAGATCTTTGCTGAAATCCCTGAATTCGCTTTGTGCGAGATTTTGCAGGGCGTCGATGTCGTTGCTGGCGGCAACCGGCTTTGCGATTAGGGCGGTCAGTAGGGCGAGCGGCGCAATGACGTGTTTCAGGTAATTCATAGGTCCTCAAATAGCTACAGGAGATAGCTGGATGAAATCGCGGCGAAACTAGCAGTCATTATCGACCGGTGCCGAGATGGAATGGTTCGTGTCGGGCCGCGCGGACAGCGCATTTCGAGTGCATTTCCTACAGACCGTGTTGCTGGCGGCGATGACTTCATCTGCACATAGCCAAAGCATCTGGCCGGAAAAGGGCCGCTCCGCTAAAGTGCGCCGCCATGTACAAGTACGACCAAATCGATCAGCAGATCGTCACGCAACGGGTGGCGCAGTACCGCGATCAGACGCAACGTTTTCTGGCCGGAACCCTGGCCGACGAAGACTTCCGCGCGCTGCGTCTGCGCAACGGCCTGTATATCCAGCGCTTTGCGCCGATGCTGCGCGTGTCCATTCCATATGGCTTGCTGTCCAGTGCGCAGGTGCGCATGTTCGCGCGCATCGCGCGGGAGTATGACAAGGGCTTCGGTCACTTCACGACGCGTCAGAATATTCAGTACAACTGGCCGGAGCTGGCCAAGGTGCCGGACATTCTTGAGCTGCTGGCCAGTGTTGAAATGCACGCCATTCAAACCAGCGGCAATTGCATTCGCAATGTGACTTCCGATCCCTTGTCCGGCGTGGCCAGGGACGAGATCGAAGATCCGCGTCCTTGGTGCGAGCTGGTGCGGCAATGGGCCACTGTGCATCCGGAATTCAACTTCCTGCCGCGCAAGTTCAAGATCGCCATCACCGGCTCGACAGCCGATCGCGCTGCGGTACGTGTGCATGACATTGGTTTGATCATCAAGCACAACGCGGCCGGTGAAATGGGTTTTGAAGTATTGGTAGGCGGTGGCCTGGGTCGCGCGCCGTCGATCGGCCAAACCATCTACGACTTCGTCACGCCGCATGACTTGCTGGGCTGCCTGGAAGCCATCCTGCGTGTGTATAACCTCGAAGGTCGTCGCGACAACATTCACAAAGCGCGCATCAAGTTCGTGGTGAAGGCCAATGGCGTGGAGAAATTCCGCGAGATGGTCGATGCCGAATGGGCTGCGTCGAAGTCGTATGCGCCGGTGCTGACTGATGCGGAAATCGCGCGCGTGAAATCCTACTTCGCACCGCCTGCATACGAGAAGTTACCAGACAGCGATGTGGTCGCTGGCAAGGGCAATGACTTCCGTCGCTGGTATCAACAGAACACGCGTCCGCATAAAGTGCCGGGTTATCGCGCCGTAGTGGTCTCGCTCAAATCCATCAAGCGTCCGCCCGGCGATATCACCGATGCGCAACTCGATGCAGTGGCCGATATTACGCAGCGTTATTCCTTCGATGAAATTCGTGCGACGCATGATCAGAACTTGGTGCTGGCCGATGTGCGTCAGCAGGATCTGTATGCCGTGTGGCAGGAGCTCACCAAGATCGATCTGGCAACGCCGAATGTCGGCACACTCACTGACATGATTGCCTGCCCGGGTCTTGATCTTTGCTCGCTGGCCAATGCGCGTACTTACACCGTGGTCGACTTGATCAACGAGCGTTTCGATGATCTCGATTACCTGTATGACCTCGGCGAGATTCAATTGAAGATGTCGGGTTGCATGAATGCCTGCGGTCATCACCACGTCGGTCACATCGGCATTCTCGGCGTCGATAAGAGCGGCGAAGAGTGGTATCAAGTCACCATCGGCGGCTCGCCCAATGGCAAAGATGCTGACCTGGGTTCAGTGATCGGTCGTTCATTCAAACAGGAAGAAATTCCCGACGTGCTGGAGCGTCTGTTCCGCGTGTATCTGGAATTGCGTCAGGAAGACGAGCGTTTTGTCGACACCGTGCGTCGCACCGGTATTGCTCCCTTCAAGGCAGGTGCGTATGCGCAAGCTAATCAAGCAGCGTGAGATCGTCGAGAACACGTGGCGTCACGTTGAAGAAGATCCCAACGCATCCGCGATCATTGTGCCGCTGGCACAGTGGTTAACCGAACGCGAAGCGTTGCTCGCCTCGGGCAAGCAGATCGGTGTGAAGCTCATGCCGGCCGACAAGGTAGAGGCGCTGAAAGACGATGCTGCGAAATTGCCATTGATCGCGCTGCACTTCGGTGGTTTGGGCGAAGGTCGCGGTTATAGTCAGGCGCATATTCTACGGCGTCGTTATGGCTTCACCGGCGAGCTGCGTGCGGTAGGCAAGGTGCAACGCGATCAATTGTTCGTCATGGCGCGTTGCGGTATCGATGCGTATGAATTGCCGGAAGGCGCCGATCTCAATGTGGCATTGACGGCGTTTGATGATTACACCGTAGCGTATCAGCCCGGTATCGATACGGTGGCGTTGCATCTAAGACGACGCGCGGGTTGAACGAGTCCGAGATCGATGTAGGTCGGGTTTCAACCCGACAGCGATGCCAAATGACGCGAAGATGTCGGGTATAAAACCCGACCTACGAATTCACTTACTTCCCAACTGCTCCGCCAACTCCGCGGATCGCAACGCCGCTGCCTTCACCGCATCGTCCACTATCCGCTGCATATCATTCGCGGCAAATACTTTCAGTGCGGCTTCGGTGGTGCCGCCCTTTGAAGTGACTTGTTCACGCAACACGCCGGGCGGATCGCTGACTTCGCGCGCCATCAAGCCTGAACCGTAAGCCGTTTCAATCGCCAGCGTGCGTGCGGTGTCTTGCGGCAAGCCCAGTTTGACACCAGCCGCTTCGAGCAACTCCATCAATAAAAAGAAATACGCCGGACCGCTGCCGGACACTGCAGTCACGGCATCGATCAAGGTTTCCTGTTGCACCCAGACGGCTTTGCCCACGGCGCCCATGATGCGTTGCGCCAACTCGCGCTGCGTTGCAGTAACTTGCGGTGGCGCAAACATTCCGGTCACACCGCAGCCATTCAACGCCGGCCGATTGGGCATGGTGCGCACGACAGCAAGGCCACCCAGCCAGCGTTGCAGGGCATCGGCGCGAATGCCGGCCGCGACGGAAATCACCAATGGCTGTTGCTTGGTCAACGCCGGCGCCAACTGTTGTGCCACGCTTTGCATTTCCTGTGGTTTGATGGCCAGCACAATGACTTGTGCCTGCGCTGCAGCGGCGAGGTTATCGCTCGTGGTCTGCACGCCATATTGCTTCATCAAGGATTGCCGCTGCGCTTCAATCGGATCCGACACCACGATCTGCGTTGCCGGCAAGCCCTGTGCAATCAGGCCGCCGATCAGGCTGCGCGCCATGTTGCCGCCGCCTATGAAGCTCAAGGTTTCTTTCAACATCTGCCGGTCCTCAATCGAATTGCTGAATATTACAGGGGTTGGCTGGTTATTCACTCGGCAGAGTAAGTATGTTTGCTTTGTCTTGAGGTTTGCGTAGGGGCGGTTCGTGAACCGTCCCTACGAAGCACCAGACCTATTTGCCTAGCAACCGCTGCATCGCCAGATGCATCGGATGCATAATCGAGCAGCGGCCCGCGCACGGAGATGACAACAATGGGCATCGACAATCAGGACAACCCGGCGCGCATTGCGCGCATTGCATGGCTTACCGGCGTGACTATGACCGCCGCGTTTTTGATAGCCAATCTCAGCGCCGTTCATACCACACGGGTGATCTTCGACAATGTGCAATGGACCATCGCGCAATTCGGCGCGGCCTTGCTTGCATGGCTGGGCTATCGCCATACGCACGACGAAGATCGCAGCACGCGACGCTGGTTTTTCTTCGGGTTGAGCAGCTACGCGCTGGGACAGTTGTTGTGGGATGTGCAGGTGCTCATTGGCTACACGCCATTTCCCGCGCCCTCCGACGTGTTCTACGCGGCATGCGCGCCCTGCATTGCAATCGGGTTGTGGCTGGCGGTGCAACGTCGTGTGCAGCCTGCGCGTGCGCATCTGTTGCTGCTCGACATCATCATGCTGGGTGTGCAGACGCTGGCCATCATTCTGGTGATCTATATGGCCAACATGCCGGTGGTGTCACCGCCGCAATTGCTGGGGCTGGCGGTGTATCCGATCGTGATGTTCGGCACTGCCATCGTGGCGTTGATGATGGCCGCAGCGCTGGGCATGCGTCTGGCATGGCGTTGGGCATTGTTGCCGCTATCGTTGGTGCTGACCGGCGTGGCGTGGATGAGCTGGAATATCGTGGCGATCAAAGGCACACCGCAAAGCGGCTCGTGGTTGAATTACTTGTTTGCAGTGGCGTCGTTGATGCGCGGTCTGGGCGTGGCGCGCTGGGATGTGGCCAGTGCCCAGCCGGTTGCCAGACAACGTCGCGATGCCGTGCTGTTCTTGCTCATGCCGCTGCTGCCGGTGATTGCAGCGGTCACTACCGTGTTTATGGTGTGGGATGCTGCTGATCTGCCGCGCATCCTGCGCGTTGCAGTGATGGCGGCATCCGCTGCCGTCATCCTGCTGGCTGTGGTGCGACAGGCTTATGCGTTGACCGAACGCGAACGTCTCCTGCAAGCCGAACGCAGCATGGTCGAGACCGAGCAGCAATATCGCGTGTTGGCGCAACGCTTCGAACTCGCGACGTCAGCCGCCAAATTGGGCATCTGGGATATCGATCTCACCAAACGGCGCACGGCAGTGTGGGAGCCGCGCATGTATGAACTGTTCGGCTACAACATGACCACCGAGTTGTCGCCGTATGACATCTGGGATCAGGCGTTGCATCGCGATGATGTATCGCGAGTACGCAAGCAATTCGCTACGGTAATCAAAGGTGGCGGTGAACTGGTGCTGGAGTACCGCATCGTCACGCAAGCGGGTGAAGTGCGTTATCTCGAAGCGAATGGCATCGTGTTGCACGATACAGCCGGCAGGGCGATGCGCATGATCGGTGTGAGCTGGAATGTCACGGACCAAGTGATGGCGCGCCGCGCGCTGGCGGAAAGCGAAGCCGAGCTATCGGCCATCTTTGAAAACTCGGTGCTGGGCATAGTGCTGGTCGACGAACAGCGCAACATCCTGCGTCACAATCGCGCCGCGCGCCGGTTGCTGGGTTATTCCGCTGCGGAAGCGGCGCAGGCGCGCGCCGAGGACATCATTCATCCGGAAGAAAGCGAGTTGAGCCGGCAACTGTTCAATGCACTCAAAACCGGTCAACGTGATAACTATCAACTGGAGAAGCGTTATCTGCGTCGCGATGGCGTTGCCTTGTGGGTGCGAGTGACGGTGTATCCGGTCACGCTCGCCGCGCGACACGACTATGTCGTGTTGATCGAAGATATTTCGCAGCGGCGTGTGACGGAGGAACAACTTAGCGCAGCACAACAAAGCCAGTTGCGCGCGCGTGAAGAGTTTGCCTTTACCTTGCTCAAGGCGCAGGAACAGGAACGGCAACGCATAGCGTATGAGTTGCACGATGGCTTGAGTCAAAGTCTGTCGGTCATCAAGAACCGCGCCGAACTGGCTCTCGCGCAATTACCCGGCGATTCGCAAGCGGCGCCGCAACTGCAGAGCATCTTGCGCGTGACTAGCGATGCCATCGCCGAGGCCCGCGGGCTCGCGCATAACTTGCGACCGCTGCACATCGAACAACTGGGATTAACCGCGGCGCTGGCGCAATTACTGAGTCAATTCGCCGAAGCCAGCGGCATTGAGGTGGAATCGCGTCTCGAATCCATCGACGATGCAATTCCTGTTACGCATGTCACCCACGTATATCGCCTGCTGCAGGAAGCGCTCAACAACATCGGCAAGCATGCACAGGCTACGCGCGTGAATGTCAGCACCGAGCGCGATGTGCATGCCGTGCGCATTGTAGTCAGCGACAATGGCCGCGGCTTCGATGTGAGCGCAGCAACCAGAACCGGCGGTCTGGGTTTGAACAGCATGACCGAACGCGCGCACATGCTGGGTGGGCAGATAGCATTTACCAGCAGCGCGTCAGGCAGCAGTGTGCAGATGACGATTCCCATCAGCGAGGCTCCGCTTGTCGATGCCGGGATCAACGATGAGCCGCTGCGGCGTGCTGAATTGAGGATGCATGAATGACAGACAAGGTGCGCATTCTGATCGTCGACGATCATCCCTTGTATCGCCAGGGTTTGCGACAAGTGATCGAGTCGAATCCGCAGTTCGAGTTGGTGGGTGAAGCCGAGACCGGCAAGGATGCGTTGCGCTTGATCGAAACTTTGCAACCCGCGTTGGTGATGCTCGATGTCGGTCTGCCGGATATGACCGGGCTGGACATCGCAGCCGAAGTGCAGGCAAAACGCTGGCCGGTGCGGCTGGTAATCCTCACCATGCTCAAGGATGAACTGGCTTTCAACAAAGCAATGTCGCTGGGCGTGCAAGGTTATGTGCTTAAAGAAAACGCTGTCACCGAAATCATCGCCTGCGTCAGTGCGGTGGCGGACGGCAAGCCCTATATCAGTCCGTCATTGTCGGGTTTCTTGCTCAAGCGTCATGATCGTGTTGCCGGCCTTGCCGGTCAGAAGCCCGGTATCAACGATCTCACCATGGCAGAACGCCGTATTCTCAAGCGCATCGCTGAAAAGAAAACCAGCAAAGAAATCGCGGCGGAGTTGTTCATCAGTCCGCGCACTGTGGAAACGCATCGCGCCAATATCGGCGCCAAGCTGGAACTGAAGGGCAGCAATAGCCTGTTGCAGTTCGCGCTGGAGAATCGCGAGTTGTTGAGTGGTTTGGAGTAGGGGTTTGAGTTAACGCTACGTTGACGATGTTGTAGGAGCGGCCTCTGGCCGCGAATTAAATTAATCGCGGCCAGAGGCCGCTCCTACAAAAATAAATCATTCCGCCGCACCATGACATTTCTTAAATTTCTTCCCACTCCCACAAAAACACGGATCGTTGCGACCCAGTTTGGGTGCTTCGCGTTGATACGGCTGCTGTAATTCATGGTGATGATGATCATGATCGTGGTCATGATCGCAATCAGGACCATGCACATGTTCGTGTTCTTGTTTTTCCATTGAGCAACCTCTCTGAGTGGTTTCTGAGTAGTGATGAAGTGTCGGGTTGAAACCCGACCTACAGTAGAGCCTATCTCCCACGCCTTATCAATTTATCAAGCCGCGCTCGGATCCCCCAGTTCTCCGATCCTAAGTATCCCCACGTAGATCCGCTACGTAGCGATACGCGGTCCGAATGCCGGAGCGTCGGCATGTTCGCAAAGCGGCGTAATCCGGATACTGATCATATGGAAATACGGAGTGCCGCACGATGAATCTGTTGATCGTTGATGACCATGCCGATACGCGCGCGGTGATTCGCAGCTATTTGAGTCCATTGGCTTGCAGCGTGAGCGAGTGTGCCGACGGCAGCACGGCTATCGAGATGAGTCGTCGTACTTCGCCCGATGTGATGACGCTGGATCTGCGTCTCGGCGCTGAAGATGGTCTTGCCATTCTCGAATTCGTGCGCGCGCACTTTCCTCATATTCACGTTGTGGTGGTCACGCAGTTCAAGGAACCGGCCATCGCCGAGCTGGTGGTGCGACTGGGTGCGGTGGGTTGCTTTGCCAAATCCGATTTGGGCGAGCTGCGCGCCTACTTGCAGCGCTACCTGGTGAATGGAGCGGCACCATGAGCGATAGCAATGATGATCTATCCGTGCCCCTCGACACGTTGTTGTTCAATTCCGCATCGGCAGAAATCCAACGCGCAGTGCTTGAGCTGCAATTGCCGGTGGTGTTGACCACGGGTGCGTTGTTGCTGCTCGCCGCCGCGCTTGATTTGATCGCGCCGACGCCTGCGCTGATTGCGATTCTGGTGGCAACGGTGGCGTTGCTGGCTGCGTGGTTGTTGCGGGCGCGGTTGCCGTTGTGGTCGATGCAAATCGCATTGCTGATCGCTGTGGCCACCGACATGTGGAGCCTGAGCAGTGGCGGTAACACATCGGCCATCATGGCAACCGGCGTCATTGCGCTGGCGATGATCGCCGCGCCGGCAACGCGCATTGCAAAAGTGGTGGCGCTGTTGCTGATGGTTGGCGCCGCCATTACCGCTAATCTGGGTGCGGCTTTCATCTTGTTGCTATGCGCCGTGCTTGCCGCATGCGCGGTGATCGCGCCATTGCGTACGCAATTGGCCGAGCGCGATGCAGCGCGTCGTTATGCCGAGTCGTTGCTGGCAGAGCGTGAACGTCTGCTGGTGGATTTCCGTCAGCGTAATGAAGGCTTCCGGCGTTTGCTGGAAAAGGACGCCGAACAGAAGTCGACGCAGTTGCAGCGTGCCAATCGCGAACTGCGTGAAGCCAACGATCATCTCGAAGCGTTCAACTACATGGTGTCGCATGACATACGCGCGTCATTGCGTGTGCTCGACGGCCTGGCCAATGTCTTGCTGGAAGATATTCACAGTCATCGACCAGCCGTGGCGTTGCAGAATCTGCATCGCTTGCATACGTCCATCGGCAACATGCATGGCATGGTGAAGGAACTGCTCAATATGTCGCGACCCGATCGGCGCGTACAGCGACACCGGGTGGACCTCGGCGCAATCATTCACGAATTGGTGCAGGATCTGCGCACCACCGAACCGCATCGCAAGGTATCGGTACAGATTGCCGACAATCTGATTGCCTATGGTCAGCCCGATCTCATTCGCGAGGCGTTGCAGAATCTGTTGTTCAATGCCTGGAAATTCACCGCGCAGCGCCCGGACGCGCATATCGAGTTCGGCGTCAGCGACCAAGGCGAACCTGAGCGCGTGTTCTACGTGCGTGACAATGGCGTGGGCATCGACGTGCAACGCGCCGCCGAGATGTTCCAGCCCTTCAAGCGTCTGCATGATGAGCAACACTACGAAGGTACGGGTGTGGGTCTGGCCTCTGTTAAACGCATCATCGAAAGGCATGGTGGTCGCGTCTGGGCGCAGGCCGAGCCAGTGCAAGGCACGAAACTGTGCTTCACGCTGGGTTTGCAGTCAGTCGCCGAGCAGGTAGATGCGGTTCGCGAATTGCATTGAATCGAGTGACACAGATTTGTAGGTCGGGTTTTAACCCGACAGCGATGTCAGATGTCGGGTTAAAACCCGACCTACAACAGAGTGCAAACGTCCGCGCAATTATTCTGTAGGTGGGATTTAACTCTTCAGCGCTGCCCGACTTCTTAAGCTCATTGATTGCGGCCAAACTGCAACTCGGCAAGCCGCGCATACAGCGGACTGCTCAGCAACAGTTGTGCATGCGTGCCGATGGCAACGAGCTGACCATGATCGAGCACGGCAATGCGATCGGCCTTGAGCACCGTGGCAAGTCGATGTGCGATCACCAGCGTGGTGCGTTTTTCCATCAAGCGTTCCAGCGCGCCTTGCACCAGTCGTTCGCTCTCGGCATCCAGCGCGCTGGTGGCTTCATCGAGCAATAGAATCGGCGGGTCGCGCAAGATGGCGCGCGCAATCGCAATGCGTTGCCGTTGTCCACCGGATAAACGCGTGCCGCGCTCGCCAAGATACGTGTCATAGCCCTGCGGCAATTGCATGATGAAGTCATGCGCCGCGGCATCGCGCGCCGCAACTTCGATGTCGGCATTGCTGGCATTCGGCCGTCCATAACGAATATTTTCGCGTGCGGTGGTGCCGAACAACACCGTGTCCTGCGGTACCAGCGCAATTCGCGCGCGCACCTCGGCAGGATCGGCATCGGCAATGTTTACTGTGTCGATGCGAATGTAACCAGCTTGTGGATCGTAGAAGCGCAGCAGCAATTGCATGACAGTGCTCTTGCCTGCGCCGGAAGGTCCCACCAATGCAACCGTTTCACCCGGCTCAACTTGCAACGCAAAGTGCTGCAACGCCGCTTGGTCAGGTCGCGACGGATAACAAAACGATACGTCCTGAAATTCAATGCGGCCTTGCGCCTTGTCATGGATTGCGCGCGGTAACGCGATGGCGTTGTGTGGGGCGCGAATCTCAGGCTCGGCGCGATGCAATTCCATCAACCGCTCCATCGCACCGGCTGCGCGCTGCACATCGCCCCACACTTCGCTGAGCATGGCAGCCGCCATGGCCATATATCCCGAGTACAACAGAAACTGACTGAGTTCACCGAAGCTCATGGAGTTTGCCAGTACCTTGCGTGCGCCCACCCACAACACCAGCGTCACGGCAACGAACACCAGGATAGTGCCCAGTGCAGTGAGCACGGCACGGGCACGAATGCGTGCTAGTGCAGTGATGAATGAATCTTCCACTGCTTGGCCATAGCGTTGACTGTGCAAGGGTTCCAGTTGAAAGGCTTGCACGGTTTGCATGGCGTTCAAGGTTTCGTCGGCCATGGCGCTGGTGTCGGCGATGCGATCCTGCGATGCGCGCGACAAGGTGCGTACCTTGCGACCCATGATCAACATCGGCGCGATGATCAAGGGCAGCAACACCAGGAAGATTAACGTCAGCGACGGACTGGTAATCACCAGCAGCACCAGCGCGCCGACCAGCGTGACCACCGAACGCAACGCCATCGATAAACTCGATC
>Ga0157379_10001261_pt1 | contig 20577 bp, 22 predicted proteins | sample S25metaG_FD_121802 | JGI IMG/M metagenome (GOLD analysis project Ga0157379, IMG submission 121802) | Switchgrass rhizosphere microbial communities from Kellogg Biological Station, Michigan, USA - S2-5 metaG | ecosystem: Host-associated > Plants > Roots > Rhizosphere > Soil | place: USA... | reverse complement strand
CCGCTGAAAACTCCGGTTGATGGCCAGCATGGCCAGCGGAATCGTAGCCCCCATACAAGCGCACCACGGAATCAGTGTCAGGGCCACCCACGCGCCGGAGAAGAAGTAGTAGGCCGACGACGAGGAAATTGCAGCGCGCTCCAGCAAGTGTCGTCCCCAGAACAGTTCGGCGGGTACAGCCAGCGCGGAAAGCCCGATCAGCAACTCGGCAAACGCGTAGATGAGCAGCGCGGGAATCCTGATTTGTTCTCCGTGACGCCGGATGGCGCAACCCGCTCCCCACGAGCCCAAGCCGAGCCCGGCCATGAACATGGAAAGTACGATGGAGACCAGCGCTGTAGTGACGCCGAACTGCGCCATGGACAGCCGGAGCCAGACGATTTCGTAGAGGATGCTGCAGAATCCAGAGACGAGGAAGAAGAGGAAAAACCAACCCATCAAGGCGCCTCAGGAAAGGCATTCTTTGCGTTCTTTGCGGCCTTTGCGGTTAAGATTTTGATTTGATTTGCGGGAGAGATCAAAAGCTGTAACCGCAAAAGTAAGCAATGACGCCGCAAAAGGCCGCAAGAAAAACAGCGCGGAAACCTACGCCGCGTGCCGTAGACGCGTACTTATTCCGCTCCTTCCTTCTCTATGACCACTTTCAGATGAGTGGTCACGTCCTTGTGCAGTTTGATCGGCACGGTGAATTCGCCCATGGTCTTGAGCGGCTCGTGGATCTGAATCTTCCGGCGGTCCACGTCAAAGCCCTTCTTCGCCAGCGCGTCCGCGATGTCGCCGGAGGTAACTGAGCCGAACAGCTGATCGTTTTCGCCCGAGCGCCGCTGGAAGGAAACCGATACGCCTTCGAACTGTTTGGCCAGAGCCTCGGCGCTGGTCTTTTCCTTGGCAGAGCGCCGGACGGCAGCAGCTTTCATCTGCTCGATAACGGCCTTGTTGCCTCTCGAGGCCTCAATGGCCAGCTTGTGGGGCAGCAGATAGTTGCGTCCAAAACCTTCGGCAACTTTCACCAAGTCGCCGCGTGAGCCCAGCTTGGGCACATCTTCCTTCAAGATGACTTCCATGGAATGACTCCCTTAGAAATTCTTTTGGCCACGGACTCTCACCGATCCAGATCAGGGAATAAAAAAATCCGTGAAGATCCGGACCGATTCTTTTACGATGCGCGTCCGGCAAACGGCAGCAGCGCAATATTCCTCGCCTGCTTGATGGCCAGGGACAAACGTCGCTGGTGCGGCGTGCACACCCCGGTCAAACGCCGCGGGACAATCTTGCCGCTCTCCGCCACGAATTGCGCCAGCAGCCGGACGTCTTTGTAATTGATGGCCTCAATTTTCTCCACGCAGAATTTGCAAACCTTCTTGCGCCGAAAATACTTGCGTCCACCTTCGCGGCCACCACCCGGCCCGCCGGGACGGGGAGGACGCCGTTCGCGATCGCCAAACGAAGGCCGGTCGCCAGACGGCCGATCTCCACCCGCCGGACGCTCCCCACCAGAACTTACTGCCGTTGTCGTTCTACTTTCGTCAGCCATGATGCTCCTTAAAATCAGTCGTCAGTCTTCGGTCATCAGCAAACCAGTTGTCACCGATCTGAAGACCGACGACTGGGTTACGCTGTGACCGCCGCCGTCTCTCCGCCGGCTTCTGTGACCGGGGCGGGTGGCGGGGTTTTGCGCTTGGCGTCGCGGATCGCCTTGATCTTATCCAGACGCTTTTGCTCTTCATCGATGCGCACGGTGATGAACTTGATCACCGGTTCGGTGACGCGCAGGCGGCGCTCCAGTTCGTGAATCAAACCACCACCACCCTCTACCGTCAGCAGGACATAAATGCCGTCGTGAAACCTGCGAACCATGTAGGCCAGGCGGCGCTTGCCCATTTTTTCCACGCTCTTTACGTTTCCGCCTGACGAGGTGACTGCGGTCTCGAGCGTCGAAATCAGCTTGTCCTGTTCTTCTTCCACCATGTCGGGGCGGACGATAAACATCAACTCATAAGTGCGATTCATTGCTCTCTCCATCTTTCATCCGCCACCGATTCTCACGAATCATCGCGAATCAAAATTCGAATCCGCGCTCATCCGTGTAAATCCGAGGCTACTTCTCTTCGGGCTCTGCCTTCCGGTTGAAGCGGTTCATGGCCGCAGCCGGACCTTCCTTCAAAATCACGCTTACCGCTTCCGCGGCGCTGTCCAGCACTTCGTCCACTTTCTTCAGTTGCGACTTGCGAAAGGGAGTCAGCACGAACTTCACGCCATCCGCGATCTTTCGCTCCGGCGAAACTCCCAGCCGGATCCGCAAAAACTCCTGCGTGCCCAGCGCCCCAATGACTGACTTCATGCCATTGTGGCCCGCCGAGCTGCCCCGCTGCCGGATGCGGATCGTGCCCAGCGGCAAGTCCAGTTCGTCGTAAATCACGATCAGGTCCGTCTCCGGCCTGATCGCGTGCTTGGCCACCAGTTCACGAACCGACGTGCCGCTCAAGTTCATGAAGGTCTCTGGCTTGGCCAGCAGGACCTGCTCGTCACCCATCGCCGCACGGGCCGTGAGCGCACGACACTGGCGATTTCTCACTTCCACGCCGCAGTCATCCGCGATACGGTCGATGGTGAGGAATCCCAGATTATGCGGCGTGAACTGGTATTCCATGCCCGGATTGCCCAACCCGACAATCAGTTTCACGCCTGATCAATCCGCTCCCTCACCTGTGGGGCCAGCCGCCCTCGGCTGTCCAGTGGTGCGAAGCTCGACGGTTTACACGCTCGAACTCGACCCCAAACCACTGTCGAGCTTGGCTCGACCGGACAGATCCTCGATCGGACAGATCAAAGACCCGACCCTACACAGTCTTGCCAACGCCCAATTACTTCTTCTCTTTCTTCTCGGGCTTCTCGGGCTTCTCCGGCTTCTCGGCAGCTTCTGTTCCCTCTTCGCCTTCGACTTCCTGCTTGCCCTTCTTGATGACTTCGGGCTCGGCAGGGGCAGCAGCGGCGTCCGCGGCAACCGCATCTGCGGCCGGCGCGACTTCTTCCTTGACCGTGGTGATGTGGGCCACGGGCTGGTTCGCGTCGGTGAGGAAGTGGATCTTCTTCTCGTCGTGCGTCAGGTCCGAGACCCGCAGAACCTTGCCGAACACCAATTCGCTGACCTCGGCTTCAATTGCGCTCGGAATGTCGCCCGGCAAGCACTCGACTTCCACCTCGCGCAGAATCTGCTCCAGGATGCCGCCCTGCTGTTTCACTCCGGCAGCTTCTCCCTTGAGCACGATAGGCACGCTGACCGTCAGCTTCTGGTCCATGGCAATGCGCTTGAGATCAATATGCAGGAGATGACTCTTGATCGGCTCATACTGCCAGTCCACGATCATGGCCTTGGTGCGCTCGCCGCCTTCGACCGCCAGATCGAAAATGGTGTTGTGCCCAGTCGCGGAGTGCAGAATACGCGTGACTTGGCGCGGATCGAGCGTCACCGTCAATGACTGCTTGCCAGCGCCATAGAGGACACCGGGGATCTTGCCGCCCATACGCACCCGGCGGGCGACATTCTTGTTGCCCGGGGTTCGCGGTTGCGCTTCTAAAACATTGCTTTCCGTTGCTGTTGCCATAAATTTAGGTCCTATAAGAACAATCTGCTGACGGACGTCTCTTCGTGAATCGACTGGATCGCGCGTCCGATCAAACCAGCGATGGTAAGCACCTTGATTTTCGGCTCCCGGGCAGCGGCTTCGCTCAGCGGTATCGTATTAGTTACGACTACTTCAGAAATGCAGGATTGCGAAAGGTTCTCCACCGCCGGACCGGAGAGCACGGGGTGCGAAGCGCAGGCAAAAACTTTGCTGGCGCCGTTCTCCACAAGTGCGCTGGCGGTTTTCACCAGAGTTCCCGCTGTGTCGATCAAGTCATCGATGATCAGGCAAGTACGCCCGTTGACGTCGCCGATGACGTTCATAATTTCTGCCACGTTCATCTCCAGACGGCGCTTGTCGACAATAGCCAGGGCTGAATCCATTTTCTTGGCAAAAAATCGCGCGCGTTCCACACCACCCGCGTCCGGGGAGACCACCGTCAGATTCGGCAAATTCAGCCGCTTGAAGTAGTCCACCAAAACCGGCGACGCAAACAGATGGTCGACCGGAATGTTAAAAAATCCCTGCAACTGCGGCGCGTGCAAATCCACGATCAAGGCCCGATCGGCGCCGGCCGTGGTCAACAGATCGGCCACTAGCTTGGACGAAATCGGCACCCGCGGCTTGTCCTTGCGGTCCTGCCGCGCATAGCCGAAGTACGGGATCACCGAAGTGATGCGCCGGGCCGACGCCCGCTTCAGCGCATCAATCATCAACAGCAACTCCATCAGGTGTTCGTCCACTGGATGGCAAGTCGGCTGAAGCACGAATACATCCGCGCCTCGCACGTTCTCCTGAATCTGAACGTAAGCCTCGCCGTCGCTGAAGCGCGTGACCTGCGCCTGCCCGCGCGTCAACCCGAGAAACGCGCAGACCTCATCGCACAGCGGTTCGTTGGCCGTGCCACAGAAGATCTTGAACTTGTCGTCCACCCGGGAGCGCTGGGGCTTGCGCTCAGGTTTCTCGTCGGCGTTCATCTGGGCCTTCTTTTCGGTCGCTGTCGCAAGAGTTGCCATGTTTTAGCTCTCAGCTTTCAGCTGTCAGCTCTCAGCCTACGCCGCCCGCTCTCTCGCAAAAGCTGAGAACTGACGGCTGACAGCTGAAAGCTGGTTTCTGGCTGGGCCGCTAGGATTCGAACCTAGACAAAGTGCTCCAAAGGCACTTGACCTACCATTAGTCGACGGCCCAGTAAGTCAATTTCAAGTTTCTGTTTTCAGGTAAAACCTGTGCCCGCATTATCCTCTGGAAACTAGAAACCGGAAACTGGAAACTTTCTCCAATACTGCCGTCGCGTCAGGGTAGTGGTGGCCACCGCCGCTATGCCGTCACGCCGCAACCTGGTCGCCGCTTTCTGGCCCGCCGCCCGCGACCGAAATAGCCCATAAATCGCTGAACCGGAACCCGAAAGCGAGGCATAAAACGCCCCCGCACATTCGAGCACACTCTTGAGCTCGCGCAATTCGGGATACTTAGGAAAGACGACCTGTTCAAAGTCGTTTTCGATCCCGGTACGGACAAGGTCGAGAAGAGAGGTCTCGGCCCGGCCCCTGCCTTTACTCACAGGGACACCGGATACGGGTTGACCACTCAGCCACGCAGAAACCGCGCGACCGAGCTGAACCATTCTATCGGAGGGCTGGGGGCGCGTCAATTTCGAACCCTCTACGGGCCGGGTGGGGCCGGGTCCTCGACCCGGCCGGGCCGAGCGAAGCTCGGCTGCTTCCTTGGCGGCTAAAGCCGCTGTTCTGCTGCGGGCATTTTCGGCACGACTGAAGTCGCGTCCTCCCCGGTTGTGCCCTTCCCCTGCAATCATCCGGTCCCAATCCGCAAATGCCGCGGGTGTCGAGACCCCAATCTCCGGCGTGGCCACCACGCAGCAGACGGAAGGCAGGTCCGGCAGCGGATAAACCTCTTCTCCCCGCCCGACCCCGAGCACCGTCCCGCCCACTAGGAACAAAGGCAGGTCTGAGCCGACCTCCGACGCGATGCGCAGCCTTTCCGCCCCTGGCAATTCTTTCTTGAGCGCCTGTTCGATCGCTAGCAGTGCAGCCACCGCATTTCCGGAGCCTGCTCCCAGGCCGCCCTGCACCGGTAATCGCTTATCAATGGTGATGGTCACACGTCCACTGGCCCCGAGGGCATGCATGGCGCGCTCCGCGATGCGATAGCAGGTGTTCGATGAATCTGCGGGAACGCGGGGATCTTCACAGCGAATCTCGATGCCGTCCCACCGTCCGACCTGCACCCGAATGGTGTCGTGCAAAGCGATCGTCTGATAAATCGTCCGCAAATCGTGGAATCCGTCCGGACGCAATCCCCCAATAGAAAGGCCGAGGTTGATCTTCGCGAAGGAGCGGACCGTGACAGTCATGGCCTGATGATTTTAACCACAGAGGACACAGAGCTTGGCGCTGTTTGCGGTAAGATCCGCGCAAGTCCGTGGCTCGCCTTTACGTTCGCCGCTTGTAGTAAATCGCGAACTCAAACCCCGGATTCGCCGGAAACAACTCCGCTACCTTCTTCAATCGCTCAGCCATCTGCGCCGGCGCCAGCAACGGGTAGTCGCGCTCGCGCAGATCGTAGTAATCCACATCAATAAAGAGCGACAGCAGGTAGATGGAGATCGCGTCAGAAAAGCTGGCCGCAAAATATTCGTTCTTATACTTCTCTGCGTCCGGACCGCCTTCAGTCGCCAGCTTGCGCGACTCCCAGGCGTCCAGCGAGGTCTCGCCACGCGCCTTGTTCTGCACTTGCTTCCATACCAGGTCGGCGAAGACCTGCGAGACGCCCGCCCGCTCCACCACGGCGTGGCCGACGTTGATATAGAACTCAAAAGCCACGGAGAACTTGTCGTCCATTAGCCGGGTGGAAATAAACACGCACTGCGAATCGCCCAGGTCGAGATTGCGATGGCAGACCGCGTTGTCGCTCAGCGCCACGTCATAGCGGTCGGCGATCACGGTTTCGTCTCCCTGGTTCACGGTCAAGGGGACAAAGTAGTAGGCCTTGCGCTTCAGACCGGCCGCGGCGGCGTCAGGCACGGCCGACACCATGCGCTCCAGGTCAGCTTCCGGGACAGTGATCTCTCCCGAAGCGGCGTAACAGATTCCATTCGGAGCTTGCGAGACGGGGGTCGAGCGAACGACCTCCGCCGGGGGACGCGTAATCGGCGGCGCAGCCTGCGGCATGGGGAGTATTCTAGCGCACCGCGAGACAACTGCTCATCCCGAAGGATTCGAAGGGAGGGCGGAGCTACAATCGAGGCATGCTGTCCGGCAAAGTTCCGTCCGCGCCGGTGCGGTGGTTCCTGGCCCCGCTGCGCGTAATCCTGGTGACGTTTCTGCTGGCCCTGCTTTCGTTTGCGGTGTGCCTGCTGCTGGGAATCCTAGGGCTCGTGGTCACCGCCGCGGTGCGAGGCACCCAACCCAATTTGACCATCGCGTACCGGGAGATCGCCTTTCCCGCCGCCATTCTGGGGGGAGCAGCCGCGCTGGTGGTGGCGATTGTGATGGAGGTACGGCATCATCGGCAGGAAACGCCGCTGTAGTCACAACGAACCACGTCGGTACGGTGGCAGTTTCAATCGCCAAGATGCTAACGTATCTGCTCATGATTGTCGGCACCGGAATCGACATTGCCGAGGTTTCTCGCATCGCGCAAGCCCTGGCCCGCTACGGCGACCGCTTCATCCACCGCGTGTTCACCGAAGGCGAAATCCGCTATTGCGATTCCAAGGCAAATCGCGTGGAGCGCTATGCTGCCCGCTTCGCCGCCAAGGAAGCCGGGATGAAGGCCCTGGGCACTGGCTGGAGCCACGGCGTGCGTTGGCGCGACATCGAGGTCTCACGCCAGCCCGGAGGACGCCCCACCATCACGTTCCATGGCAAGGCGGCAGAGTTTGCGGCGCGGCTGGGGGCGGTCCATGTTGCGCTTTCGCTCTCGCACACCGCGGAGCAAGCGATCGCGCAAGTGATTCTGGAAACTTGAAGCGCAAGAGTGGCTTTGCCGCTTCTGTTAGACTGGCCCGGTTCCGGGCAAACCTTGCGCAATGAGTGAGCCATCCCTCCTGACCCCAGTTACCCACGCAGACCGGGCTCCGAATCGCGCGATGCTGTGCGGCATTGCGCTGTGCAGCTTTGCCGCCCTGCTGCTTGAATTGGCTCTGACCCGGCTGTTTTCCGTGGTGCTGTTCTACCACTTCGCATTCCTGGCCATTTCGATTGCCTTGCTCGGTCTCGGCGCCGGGGGCGTGTTCGCGCACTTGAGAAAGAGCCAGTTGGCGCGGTTCGAAACCCGCGCCTTGGTCTCCCGGCTGTGTTCGATCAACGCGCTGATCGTTCCCGTGGTGCTGGTGATCGTCCTGCGCATTCCGGTCTCGCTCGATATTTCGAAGGCAAATTTTCTTCGACTCACGGCGATCTATCTGGCTTCCGCCGTTCCCTTCTTTATCACCGGGCTGGAATTCTCCGTCGTGTTCGCACGCGAGGCCCGGCACGTTTCTCCGCTTTATGCCGCTGATCTGGCCGGGGGAGCGCTCGCCTGTCTGGCCATTGTTCCGCTGCTCAACTGGCTCGGCGGCCCGAACACGGTTTTCTTTACCGCCGTGTGCATGGCCGTGGCAGGAACGATCTGGGGCGTCGACAGCCGCGCGCAAAAGTCTGCCGCTGGACGCGCGCTATTCGTGCTGGTCCTCATTGCCATCAACTACTCCGGGAAACTGTTCGACATTGTTTACGCCAAGGGCGGATTCCGCGATTCCGCCTGGGTCGAGTTTGCGCGCTGGAATGCCATCTCGCGCGTCGAAGTGGATACTCAGGGCAAGGGCAGGGCGATCGTCATTGACGCCGACGCGTCCACCTATCTGATGAACGTTGATCCCAATCATTGGGAGGGCCCCTGGGAGAGAAATTTGATGTCAGCGCCGCCGGCGCTGGCCAATGTACTGCGCCCGCACGGAGACTACGCGATTATCGGCCCAGGCGGGGGGGTGGACGTGTTGCGCGCGGTGGGCAGCGGCAGTCCGAGCGTTACGGGAATTGAAATCAATTCCATCATTGCCGACACCATCATGCGCGGCCGCTACGCTGACTACACCTTTCACCTCTATGAGCGACCGGAAGTCCACATTCACGTCACCGACGGCCGATCGTACGTGCGCAGTGCAAAGCAGCAGTTCGACGTCGTGCAAATGACACTGGTGGATACCTGGGCCTCCACTGCGGCGGGCGCCTTCGCGCTGAGCGAAAACAGCCTGTACACGGTCGAAGCATTTCGTGAATACTTCGAACACCTGAAACCGGATGGCATGATCGCCATCACCCGCTGGGAGTTTCAGCAGCCTCGCGAAGCCCTGCGTGTCGTTTCGGTCGCCATGCAAGCCCTGCATGAAATGGGTGTAGCGAACCCCGCCGGCAACTTCATCGTCGTTTCGGAGGGACATCTCGATGCCGACGGAATTCCAGTGGTCGTACTGGCCAAGCGCTCGGCCTTCACCTCCGATGAAATGAGCCGGGTGCAGCAACATCTGGCAACTCATCACAGATTGTTTCAGCTCTACACTCCGCCGGATCCGGCCGTGTCCGCGGTCAGCGGGCAGCGGGAACACTATTCCGCCAGCGCCGATTCCTTCACCCAGCTGATTCAGTCGAACGATCCGAAATATTTTGCGGCGCGTTACCCGTACGACGTGTCTCCGGTGACCGACAACGCTCCGTTCTTCTTCTTCACTTTGAAGCTTGGACAGATCCTGCATCCGAAGTCGCTGATGCAGGGGATCGACTGGAAAGTGAACCTGGGCGTGGCCGTGCTTGGCATGGTCCTGGCCATCTCTCTCCTGGCTGTGCTGCTGTTTCTGGTTCTTCCCCTGGCTCGGGGGGCTCGAGGCCAGCAACCGCGTCCGCTGCGCCTGCTCTACTTCATCGCCGTCGGGCTGGGATACATTCTGGTGGAGATCGCTTTCATCCAGCGCTTCGTCCTGTTCCTGGGTCATCCCGTGTACGCGTTGACGGTCGTAGTGTTTCTGCTTCTGCTGTCGAGCGGCGCAGGCAGCATGGCTTCCCGGTGGTGGTTGCCGGACACCAACCGGATATGGCTTCCCCTGGTGCTGATTGCCGCAGCCTTGCTGCTCTACGTCGCGGTCCTGCCAGGCCTGCTGGGACGGCTGGTGGGCTTGTCCTTCATCGTAAAACTGCTAGTCAGTGCGGGGCTGCTGGTGCCGTTGGGCTTCGCCATGGGCATGCCGTTTCCTACCGGTCTGCGAGCGTTGGCGAGCGGCAGCCCAACCGAGTCGCCGGTCCCGCCAGCCGACGACAGCGGCGGAAGTCTGGTGGAATGGGCATGGGCGATGAACGCAGCATCGAGCGTCCTGGGCTCGGTCGTGGCCATCATCATCGCCATCCAGTTGGGATTGAATGTTACCTTGGCAACCGGAGCCGCGGCCTATCTCGTCGCTCTCCTGCTGACTACAACGCTTCGTCCGGCGCACAGAATCGGATGAAGTCGACTTGCGGTCTGCTATGATTCTGGGCTAACACTCGAATAACCTTTGCTCGGGAGAATGCGTGCCTAGCCAGAAGCAGTTGAAGTGGTCTCAACTGAAGGTGGGGCTCACGGTACTGGCGGCCAGTGTCACTCTCGGCCTGCTGATTTTCCTCATGAGCGGTACGGGCGGCCTGTTCACTTCCAAAATCCAATTGAGGTCATATTTCGACAACGCGAATGGGTTGCGCGAGGGTGCGCCGGTGCGTTTGGCGGGAGTGGATATCGGCAACGTAACCAAGATCATGGTGGTGCGGGACCGGACGAAGCAACTCACGCCGGTAGAAGTCACGATGAAGGTGAGCACCCGTTACCTCTTCAACCTTCGCAAAGACTCTCTGACTTTGCTTTCAACTGCCGGCGTGCTCGGGGAAACCTACATTGACATAGACAGCTCGCAATCCAAGGGTCCGCAAGCGCAGGATGGAGATGTACTGCCCAGCCGCGAAGTTCCGGACTTCGGCGACATGGTGCGCTCCGGCCAGGGCACGCTGCAGAACATGGATGCCTTGTTGAAGCGCCTGGATCGTATCGTCGCCTTCGTCGAGAGCGGACAGGGCTCGGTCGGCAAGTTGTTATACGATCCCACGCTCTACGACCGGCTGAACGCGACCGTGAACGAATTCCAGGGACTGGTGAACCAGGTAGCTCAGGGCAAGGGCACGCTGGGCAAGCTGTTTTCCAACGAGGAGTTGTACCAGAAAGCCAACGCCACGGTGGACAAACTGAACCTGGTGATTGATGACATCAATGCAGGCAAAGGCAGCGCCGGGAAATTTCTTAAAGATCCGGTGCTCTATGACAATGCCAATGCCACCCTGGCAAACGCGAAGAAGCTGACGGACGATATAAACGCCGGCAAGGGCCCCATCGGCATGCTGGCGAAGGACGAAGAATTTGCCCGCAAGCTGAAGGACACGATGGACAAACTCTCCGCGATCTCCGATCGCCTGGAAGCGGGCGAAGGCTCAGCCGGGAAACTGCTGCATGATCCGTCTCTCTATAACAACGCCGACCAGATGCTGGTCGAGACCCGGGGCTTGGTGAAAAATATCCGGGAGAATCCCAAAAAGTATCTGACCATCCACTTCAAAGTCTTCTAAGCCTTCTTAATGGGCGCGATCGCCCTGGCTCGTGCGACGGCGCCATCGGCCCTAGCATCTTGTAGCGCCGGCTCCTGCCGGCTGTCCGGAAGGCATCCTGCCCTTAGCCGCACGGCATACCATTTCCAATTTTATGGATGGAGTAGGCGAGCGCGGGACGCTCGCGCCTACACGGTCCTGGTTGCTTCCGCCTGCTCGTGGGCGTGATAGCTGGAACGCACCAACGGTCCGGATTCCACGTGGCGGAAACCGCAGCGCAACGCTTCCTTTTTCAGATCGACGAACTCATCCGGCGTGTAGAAACGGGAGATAGGGAGATGATCGCGTGAGGGCCGCAAGTATTGTCCGACAGTAAGTATATCTACACCGCGCGAGCCCAGGTCGCGGAAGACTTCCACAAGTTCGTCAACAGTTTCGCCGAGGCCTACCATCACGCCGGATTTCGTCACCGTCGCCGGCGCGAATGCCTTCGCTTGCTCCAGCAGTCGCAGGGTGCGCTCGTAGCGCGCGCCCGAACGAACTGAGCGGTAGAGGCGCGGCACCGTCTCGGTGTTGTGGTTCAAAACATCAGGCTGCGCGTCGAGGACAATCTTTAAAGCTTCATCAAGACCCTGGAAATCAGGGATGAGCACTTCCACTCGGCAATCCGGAACCAGCTGGCGAATCTGGCGGATGGTTTCGGCGAAGATGCGGGCACCGCCAAGGTTGTCGTCGTCGCGATTCACGCTGGTGACCACGGTGTGCTTCAATCCGAGCGTGGCAACGGCTTCGGCCACGCGACGAGGCTCATCCCACTCGATGGGCCCAGGCTTGCCCTTGGGCACCGCGCAAAATCCGCAGCGCCGGGTGCAGATATCGCCCAGCAGCATGAAAGTGGCAGTGCGATGGTTCCAGCACTCGCCGATATTGGGACACTGCGCCGACTCGCAAACCGTGTGCAATCCCAGGCCACGGGCCAGCTTCTTGAGGTTGTGGAAATTCTCGCCGACCGGGGCCCGGGCCCGAAGCCACTCCGGCTTGGGCTGTCGGACGGGAGGACTGAGCTCGATCTGTACGAGTTGGGAGCTGGCCGCCATGGTGTCGCTATGATTTTACATGCAGCTGCAGAGATACCCAAAGGGCGCTCCCCACACGGCGCTGTCATCCTGAGGAGGGGCCCATGCATTCCGGACGATGGCGGCGCCTACCCCCTGCCAGATTTGCGTACATCTTCACGCTGGATTTGAGCCGCCGCTGTAGGGAGGGTGGCGAGCAATGCAGAGGTCCTTCGCTAGCTTTCGTCCCGTTTGGCGGGACGAAAGACTGCGCTCAGGACAACAGCTTTGCGGGTGGGTTAGGGCGAAACGGACTCTCCTAATTCTCCAGGTAAGCCTCGATCCACTCCTTGATGCGCAAGCGGCGCTCGTCCTTGCTGTCGAAGCGAACGCCAAAAGTCTTGTCTGGTTTCCGCCAGCTGACCTGGGCCCGCACCCAGATGCGAGGCAAAGTCAACAGAGCGAACGAGACCTCCAACTCCATTCCGATCGAAACTTCCTCGGGGCTCTTGACCGACATCCCGCCCGTACTGATCTCTTTGCTGGTCGCAGTGAAGCGCCGGTTGTCGCCCGTTACCATGGCAATCTCGGTGATGATCGGAATGCGTATATAGCGGCGGAATTCGTGCAGTACCAGCATCTGCGTGGCCCGTACCAGTTTGAGCGCCGCTTGACGCTCGAGCGGCTCGTGGAAAACGGCGTTCACGCCGTACTTCGAAAACTTCATCGCCTCCTGGGCACTGCCTCCGAGCCCATAGAGCACCATGCGGTTGTTTGAGGCTGATGTGCGCACCGATTCCATCACCGGCACCGCTTCCGGCGCCAGATGTACCACGCAGGCTTCGAGCTTTTCGCGTTGCAACTGCTCCCGCACATTTCCGGTCAACACCACAGCCTCAATTCCAAATTGCTTAAAGCAGTCCGCCAGCAAAACGCGGGCGGGTTCTTTGATATCAACCAGGGCGACTCTGGCGGAACTCTTTCTGCTGCGAGGGGGTGGCGCGACAACGATTCCGGACGATTTTTGCATGGCGTTTGGGGAATTCTCTAATCACTATTCTCGCCCCCCTCGCGTCGCTTGGCAAAGGGTTAGAAGGCCAATATACGGGTACCAAGGTGTCATTACCGGAAAGGGCCGGACGGCGGCCCGTTTTGTCTCGCAAAGCTAAGTTTCTACTGGGGTTAGATCAGCGAGGGAGGGCCAGCTTCACGAGAGATATCTAAGCAAAGGACGTTTGCCAGGAGCCGTTCAGGGCGCAAACAGATCGCCCGTCAGCGGTCATTCCGCCTGCGGAATCTCAGACGGTGTGGTGTAGATTTTCAACCCTAGAGCGCGGCCGACACGCACCATTTCATCAGCACCGGCCGACGGGCCTCCCACTCGAAGTACCGCCTCACACTTCTCCAAAAGTCGAACCGCAATGGGATGGAAGATCTCATTGAAGGCTTCGTCGCCGATCTTCCTGGACCCGGCCAGCTCAACCAGCGGGAGCGCCAGCCACTCACCCAGAATTGGGATGTGTCCGGATCTGAAGATAGGCAGCGCGTACGACTCCATCTCCTCAACGTTCTTCCTGATCAAGGCCGGATCGTCGTTCGTGCCGGAGCGGTAGGGACCGGCAACCAAGATCATCATCGGTTTGCCTAATTTCGTGGTCATGAATTTTTGACCTGCGCTTGGAAGAAGGTTCTCGGAGTGCGTCAGTACGGCCTACTCTTGCCAACGACGGAATAGCAGCGCGCCGTTGGTCCCGCCGAATCCGAACGAATTCGACATAGCGAACTCCACGTCGGCTTTCCGCGCGTGGTTGGGAACGTAATCCAGATCGCAGTCGGGTTCGGGGTTTTCCAGATTGATTGTGGGCGGCAGGATCTGGTCGCGCAGCGCCAGCAGGGTAATGCCGGCTTCGAGTCCACCCGCTCCGCCCAGCAGATGTCCGGTCATGGATTTGGTCGAACTTACGGCCAGTTTGTATGCATGTTCGCCGAATGCCCGCTTGATAGCGACGGTCTCGAGCTTGTCGCCAATATCGGTCGAGGTCCCATGGGCGTTGATGTACTGGACCTGCTCGGGCAGTACCTTGGCGTCTCTAAGCGTGTTCGACATGACGCGGTAGGCGCCGTCGCCGTTCTCGGCCGGCTGGGTGATGTGGAAGGCGTCGCCACTCATTCCGTAGCCCATGATTTCGGCCATGATGTGCGCCCCGCGGCGGCGGGCAAATTCCAATTCTTCCAGCACCAGAATGCCGGCGCCCTCGCCAATCACAAATCCGTCACGCCCGGAATCCCATGGACGGCTGGCCTTTTCGGGATCGTCATTCCGGGTCGAGAGCGCGCGCATGGCGGCAAACCCGCCCACTCCCATCGGCGTGATCGCTGCTTCGGTACCACCGGCAATCATGACGTCGGCGTCGCAGCGAGAAATGATCTTGTAGGCATCCCCGATGGAATGAGCGCTGGAGGTGCAGGCTGTGCAGGTGGCCTCGTTTGGCCCACGGGCGTGATAACGGATGCTGACATGGCCCGCCGCCAAGTTGACGATTGCAGCGGGAATGAAAAATGGAGAGATCTTGCGCGGCCCACCACTCAGCAGACTGATATGTTCGCGCTCAATTACATCGAACCCGCCGATGCCGGATCCGATGTGCACTCCGACGCGATCCGAAATCTCGGGCGTGACCTGCAGGCCCGAGGCTTTCATGGCTTCATCCGCCGCCGCCAGGGCCAGGTGAATGAAGCGTCCCATCTTCTTCAGTTCTTTTTTCTCGATGAATTGCAGGGGATCGAAATTCTTGACTTCAGCGGCAATCTGGCAGGCAAACTTTGGCAGGTCTTCTTCTTTAAATGAACCCGACTTGATCGCTTCGCTGATGCGGGCCACGCCGCTCTTGCCTGCGAGCAGGTTCTTCCACACTTCTTCCGTCGTGTTGCCCACCCCACAAATCAGGCCGATTCCGGTGACTACAACCCTTCGTCCCAACTACTTCCCGCCTTTCGCGTGCTTGCCGATGTAGTCGACGGCGTCCTGCACGGTGCGGATTTTTTCCGCGTCCTCATCGGGGATTTCGATCTCGAAAGCTTCCTCAAAGGCCATCACTAGTTCCACGGTATCCAGCGAATCGGCGCCCAGGTCGTCCACGAAAGACGCGTTCGAGGTCACTTCGCCTTCGTCCACACCCAGCTGTTCCACGATGATCTGTTTCACTTTGTCGTCAGCGGCTGCCATTGGTTCTCCTCGCGTGAATTCTTCGCCAACAGCTCTGCCGCTAATGTCATCCTGCGCGCAGTCAGTTCATTCGCTGGCGAATGAACTGATGGAGTCGAACGACCCCTAGCAGCTTAACCGCGGCAGACACAGGGTAAGGCGCTTACTTGCCCACTTTCGCGTGTTTGTCAATGTAGCCGATGGCATCCTGCACGGTGCGGAGCTTCTCCGCATCCTCGTCCGGAATCTCGACACCAAAGTGCTCCTCGAGGGCCATGACCAGCTCAACCTGGTCCAGTGAATCCGCGCCCAGGTCATCTACGAACGATGCGCTGGGAGTGACTTCGTTTTCATCCACGCCCAACTGCTCGGAGATGATCTGTTTCACTTTCTCCACAATCTCTTTCTTTTCTTCGGCAGCCATATGAATCCCACCTCCTGGAAGTTTAAGGGAACGAGTAGTGTACTGGCCCTTGCGAATTGCTGTAAAGCCCGCGCAGCGAGCTAAAGAAGATGCTACTGCGGCCCCTGCAAGCGGTCAACGCAGCCGGCAGGCTCCGGAGGGGAGCAAAGTGGGGCGGACCAGAGTGTCCGGCCCACGAGGCAATGAACGACTACTTGGCAGAATATCGGTCCCGCAGCACCGTCTGCCGGCTGGTCATCGGAACCTGACGTCCGGCGATGAAAATTCTCTTCACATCCGTCTTGACGTCCAGTGGATCGCCGTCGGCTACCACCACGTTGGCCGTCTTTCCCGCATCGAGCGAGCCCAACTGATCCGCCACACCCCAAATTTCCGCCGGATTCAGGGTAATGGCCCTGATCGCTTCGTCATGCGGCAGTCCGAACGCCGTGGCATAGCCCGCTGCATATGGCAAGTTGCGGACAGCGTGGGCATCGTAGGACGCAAAAGCAATTTTCACTCCGCGCTTGTAGAGCTCGCCCGGCAATTTGTAGACCGCATCGTAGCGTTCGAAGTTTTTGGGGTTTTCGTAAATGGGACCGACGATGACGGGAACGTTCAGACTGGCGACATAGTCGAGCACGGGCTGCGAGTGGCTGACATGGTTGAGCACAAATCGCAGCTTGAATTGCCGAGCCAGACCTACCGCTGTTTCCAGATCGCTGGGTTCCTGGGCCGCCAGCACGATCGACTTCTTGCCCTGCAAGTAAGGCAGCAATGCTTCCAGCTTGAGATCGCGCTTGGGCGGGGATGGCGGGCCCTTCTTGTCGTCGGGCTTCGCGGCCGCGTCGGATTTTTTCTTTTCGTAGTCGGACCAGCGCTCGGAGTAATCCTGAGCATCCATGAAGGCCTGCCGCAATTGGGCCGCCAGGCCCATTCGGGTCTGGGGAAACTTTCTCTTCTCCCAGGATTCGTTGCGTCTCTGCTCGCCGGTGAAATTAAGCGGCAGGGCGATGTCGCGCACCAGGAGCATCTCATTCGCGGATTTGCCGTCGAGTTGCACGAACGCGTCCTGACCGGGCAACGTGTCCTGACTTTGCGGTGCCACGATGGCATTCGTGACCCCGTTCAGGCGGGCTACCGGGATCAGTTCCGACTCGGCATGGAAGGCGTCGTACACGTGCATGTGGGGCATGATCTCATCGCTGATCTCGATCAGATCATTGGTACTGCCCTCGGCAGAAATCTCCGTGAGGCCGAGATAGCTTTCGGAATCGATCAGTCCGGGATAGACAGTCATCCCACTTACATCGATCACTTCCGCATCTTTGGGAACTTTCACCGAGCCAGCCGCGCCGATGGCGGCGATCTTGCCCGCGGACATCACCAGTACCCCGTTGTCAATCGTGCCATGCGAAACCGTGAGCAACTTGCCGCCCTTAAGCACAAGAGTTTTCTGCTGCGCCGACGCTGTACCTGGACAGAGCCAAACAGAAAGGACAAGGAGAACTTGACCAACAACCAACGAACGAACAACGACCGCACCTGACGACTGGCGACCGACGACCGGCAACTGCATCATTCTCCCTCCCTATAGTGCGGCATGCCGAAGCCGGCGAGCGAGCGATCAAAATAAATGTCACCGTCAATCAGCACTTTGTCCGGCACACCAAAGCTGGAGAGCGGATAGCCATCCCAGAGCACCAGGTCGGCGTCCTTTCCCACTTCAATCGATCCCACGCGATCGTCGACGCCGATGATCCACGCCGGATTGATCGTGATCATTTTCAGCGCCTCTTCCTCGGTGGCGCCGCCGTAGCGCATGGTTTTCGCGGCCTCCTGGTTCAGGCGGCGGGCAAAATCTTCGGAATCGCTCTTGATCGCCACTCGCACGCCTTTGCGCATGGAGATCACTGCGTTCCACGGGATCGCGTCCCAAGCTTCCTGCTTGAAGCCCCACCAATCTGAGAAGGTGGCAATGGCCACGCCCTGAGCCGCCAGATCGTCCGCGACTTTGTAGGCCTCGAGCGCATGATGGAAGGCCCGCACCTTGTAGCCGAATTCCTTGGCCATCGCCATCTCGGTAAGCAGCTCGTCGGCCCGATAGCAATGGATCTGCACCAGCAGCTTGCCGCGCAAAACATCGGCCAGCGCTTCCAGCCTCAGATCATGCTTGGGAGGCCTGGCATCCTTGTCGCCACGTTTGACTTTGGCGGCGTAGTCATCCCACTCCCGCATGTAGTCCTGGGCCTCTACCAGGGCAGCGCGCTGCACCGCGAAATTTCCCATGCGCGTGGAGGGCAACTGGTCTTTGCTTCCATACACTCGCTTGGGGTTTTCGCCGCTGGCGAATTTGATGGAACGCGGGGCGCCGGGAAACAACATCGCATCCCGATTGGCTCCATACTTGTGCTTGATCACGATGGCCTGGCCGCCGATCATGTTCGCCGACCCATGCAGCAGCAACGAGGTGGTGACTCCGCCTGCCAGTCCGCGATAGATCGCCTTGTCCTGATAGTCGAACGCGTCCATCATCATCATCTGCGGCGTCACCGGACTCGTCGCCTCGTTTACGTCGTCGTCGAGAGCGATGTGCGAGTGCGAGTCGATGATGCCCGGCGTCACGTATTTGCCGCCCGCGTCGATCACCGTCGCGCTTGCGGGAACGCTCACCTCTTTCCCGACGGCAGCGATTTTGCCGTCCTTGACGTAGATGCTGCCATTCTGGATATTGCCGTGGGTGACCGTCATCACAACGGCGTTCTTGATCAGGCACTCGTTGTGGGGGGTAGACTCGGCGGATTGCTGTGCCGCTGAAGGAAATGAAAGTAGTCCGAGAGCTGCGATTGAAAATATTTTAACGGCCCTGCGCCTCATGAGTACTCCCCACTTTCGGAAGGACAGCCTCGGGATTCTAAGAGGCTGTGTGCAACATCGTCAATCAGCAACGCTGCTCAGTATGGATAATCTAAAGAGAGAATCGATGATGATTCTCGCGTGGGATACTCTCTAGAGAGTAGGACAGGCGGGCACGCCCGTCCTCCATTATTCATTTTGAATGGCGCGCGGTATCATGAATTGCGTTCGTAACATTTAACAAGAGAAACAAAACGTTATGCGCGCCGTGGTGCAGCGAGTGAGCCGGGCCCAGGTACGGGTCGGCGACGAAATTGCCGGTGATATCGGCCCGGGATTGCTGGTCCTACTCGGTGTCGGCGATGGCGACACTTTTGCCGACGCTGACTACCTTGCCGGGAAGATTGCCGGCCTCCGTATTTTTGAGGATGAGCACGGCAAGATGAACCTGGGTTTGGCGGAGATCGCCGGCAGCGTGCTGGCGGTTTCCCAATTCACGCTGTATGGCGATGTCCGGCGGGGCAAGCGTCCAGCATTCGATGCCGCGGCTCCTCCGGAAAAGGCGCGCACCCTTTACGAATATTTTGTGGAGCGCATCCGCCTCGCGGGTCTGCCCTGCGAAACCGGCCGGTTTCAGGAGATGATGCAGGTGGAACTGGTCAACGACGGGCCGGTGACTATCCTGCTGGATTCATCGAAAGCTTTCTAGAAAACGCCTCTGCCCCGGCTTTTCCCGGTTGTGCGCCTTCCAGGATCTCCAGCACGTCATTCCAGTTGTTCGCGCGTATATGCCCGGTTTCAGCGGCGTTGTGCGGGGCGGTAAACAGAATTCCCGTGCCCCGGAAGTCCTTGAAATGCCGCGACCGGTCGTCGATCAGAACATCGGCGTTGATGATGCCCTTGTCCCCGCAAAACACAATCCGGCTGGGTGGAATAAAAGGAAAATGCACTTCCAGCCACGCAAATTTGTCCGCGAACGAGCTCGGGACTTCCATCGCGGCGCTGGTAATGTAGATGTCGTGCTTGCGTGACAGTTCGAGCAGCGCTTCTCGGCTGCCAGCAATGACTTCGATGTCGGCGAAGAAACCGTCGCCATGGGGAATCGCCCCGAACTCCTCGCGTCGTTCGGCCGGAATCAGCGCGCCCAGTCCGCGCTCGGTGACCAACTCCGGTGTCAGATTCACGCCGGCACTCCGGTTGTAGTAGTTCAGATGCTTGGTGAAGGCGTCGGCGATGACTTCATCCATATCCACCGCAATGCGCAGTCGGCGAGCTCCCAGGTCCAGCCGTCTGTTTGGCGGATTGGCTTTCAGCACGATCGATACCAACACCAGCACTCCGGCCAGGGCGTTTGCCCACACCACAGCGACGGCGTGGACCCGAACGCCGTAAACCAGCCAAAGCAGCACTCCGGTTAAATAAAGAAACAACATGGAGTAGGACAGATCTTCGCCGCCCTGCTTTCGCAGCTTCACGATTTGCGGCACAAAAGCCACTGTGGTACAGAAAGCCGCCACCATTCCGATATAGGCCGTCACCGACATACGCACCTCTTGCTCTCCATTTATAGTAGATCGCCATGATGGCTGATTCGTCCAATGAAATGTTGTGAGGGGTGTGATAACTATTAATTATGGCGCTTGAAACCCGGGAATTGTCCTCTTTCGCCGTGCTCGCCGAACAACTGCATTTCGGCAGGGCGGCGGCGCGTCTCCACATTTCTCAGCCGGCGTTGAGCAAGCGCATCAGGAGTCTGGAGGAAAAAGTCGGTGGACCGCTGCTCGTCCGCAACCGGCGCGGGGTTGCACTCACT
>Ga0157379_10001260_pt1 | contig 20588 bp, 13 predicted proteins | sample S25metaG_FD_121802 | JGI IMG/M metagenome (GOLD analysis project Ga0157379, IMG submission 121802) | Switchgrass rhizosphere microbial communities from Kellogg Biological Station, Michigan, USA - S2-5 metaG | ecosystem: Host-associated > Plants > Roots > Rhizosphere > Soil | place: USA... | reverse complement strand
CTGGTTTGCTACACTGACCCAGACCCTTATTGAGATCTAACTTCATAATATAAAAGACATATAACATAGTCTTCCTTCTCTAATCTGAAAATTGCCTCTGACAGACAGCTCTAATAAGCTTCTCTGACTTCTCTGAGTCCCCTTCCGAACCTCCAGACCTCCAACCCTACCTCCAACCCTCCAACCTATACCTTCTGAAATACTGGGACAATCACTGATGTACAATTGAGGGGGCACAATGATTAGTTGAAGCCATGTCCCTACCCATACCTGTCCAACCCCCACCCAGGGATCAAGTTGTAACAGCTAGCTATAGAATGATACTTATAGTTTACCAAAAGTAATGATTGCACTATGTTTGGTGATTAGACAGTGCTATGTTTGAGTTATAGTTTAGATATTTTTCTGTGTTATAAATTGTGTTATCTATCTATAATTCTAGTCTATTCACCATGTCATAAAAATAAGATCTGAGCTCAGTAGGAATAGGTTGTGAAATATGTGATTTTTCATCTTTGGCCATGATTTTTTTGAGAGAAATGTGTGGTTACTAGCTTATAGTTTGAATAATTATCTACAAAAATGGCTCAAGAACCTTATTATGATATTCAGTTGTTCCTGTATCTTAGCTGCAAATCCAGCTTTTTGGTGTAAAATGCAATATATTACACTAAAATGGCCACTTTACAGGCCTGGTAGAGCTCCAACAAGGGAGAATTAGAATATAGTTTTTAAGCTACTCTTTTAGAGAATTTCTCAAATTATAACATAGTAATCACACATTTCTCTCAAAAAAATTGTGGCCAAAGATGAAAAATTGCACATTTCATAATTTATTCCTACCAAGCTCAGGTCTTATTTTTACAATATGGTTAATGGACTCAAATTATAGATAGATAACACATTTTATAACACAGAAAAATATCTAAACCATAACTCGAAGTTCGAACATAGCACTGGCTAATCACCAAACATAGTGCTATCATTACTTTTGATAACTGCAAGTAGATATGTTTCACATTTTATTAGCAAATCTGGCGTTTTCTACATCAAGAGCTTTCATATAACTATCACTGTGTATCAAATACCCATCCAAGACTTCCCTAATCATGTCTGCACTGCCAACCAGGTGCTGAAAAATAGATGACTTTATTTAACTACTTCCTCTTTTAATTTGCTCCCAGATGCCTAGTTTACATCTTCTGTATACCCTAGATACTGAACCCACTTTTCAAACCCTCCTTCCTCCAGAGAGACTGGGGTACAAGCACCCAAAAGCAGAGAGGATGGCTAAATAGGGCAAGAGATCTGTGATCACACCATGCCGAGGTGCTGAGTTGTACACACCAACTGAAGCCTCCATGTTGGAGCAACCCAGGGTAAGCCAGGAAAAGTAAGAATTGAGAACAGCCATTAATTAGTACACCCGCTTATCCATCCATCGCCTCCTCTTCTGGGTATAATAAGTGACTATCCGTGGACTCTAAATCCTAGATTTCTAATTCTAAATGGTTTCCAAACAACTTCGAAGCTGTGACGAAGTGTAAGGATTTGGGTATTCTTACAGTGTCACAGGCTCCCGGGAGTTTATGGGTGCTCCACCTGGGGTGTGACTTGGCCTGTAACGAGCAAAGGGAATACTAAGGGACAGATAGATCAGTTGTCAGCGAAGGTGCGACTCCCTTATGTTCCATATTTGGTATTTTTCCACGCTCCGTTACACGAAGTCACAATGCTTCTTGGCAAACATACTCCAACCGTGAAGGAAACTCAAAGGTCTTTCTTGCGCCGGATCGGCCTGGGAACCAAAGTAGATAATTAATTTAACAGTTTAGAACGCGAAAGAGATTTGAAGAGGGGGTCGGACCCCCTCTCTAGACACAATTTTTTTAGAACTGGGGCACTGTGGGAAATCGAAGGCTTCCTGTCACATTCGAAGGCGAAAATGAGTTTGCCGCCCATATCTAATGGTTAGAACGAGGAATTTAAAAATCTGGCTTACGGAGAGTCATCCAGTCACCCGATCACTGACACAGGGCCGGTCGCCTCATTTCGAAGCTCTGCCCAACACTGACCGCGGTTCTGAAAGGCGTGCGACAATGTAAGTACTCTCGTGGTGGTAACCACGTGTGTTCAATGCGAATGCCTCAGCTTTGGGGTTGTGGGGAGGAGTCAACATGGACGAAGGGTAAAGAACTAGATTGTCACCTAACAGTTCTGGATAAAACCACCTTCTTGGAACGGTAGTGACCGTCCGGTATCTTTTGGGCCACATAGATCGTATGGCAAAACAAACTTCTGGCAAGTCTGTCTCTGTTTACCTCTCACGGTTGTTGACTTTCTGTTTACAGCGAAAAGGTACTTATTCAATGGTGTTAGAATACCTCATGAGTTGCTCCATTCTTCCATTCTGCCTTCGGTTCTCTCGGAGCATTTACATTACGTATTAGTGGACGGGGGACACTTTGTCTTGAGCCCATTCGTAACGTTGCCCTCAGTATCACAGGCCTTCAACGTGTCATGTCACTCCCATAATAAAGCCATATTTGGTCTTGAAAAAGGAGAAGGAAGCGAGTGAGTTCCTATTCGTCTTTTTCTGAACTTTTCGTTTCATATCGGCCTTAGAGTTATTGCGCACAAGTATCGGTTTGTGGTGGCGTGGTGGCGCAAGGCACGCCTAGATCCACTCGATGAAGGCTGGCAAGAATGGTATGACTCAGTTGTACAGGACCTCGTAAATCGCCAAAGGCTCTCCGAATTCATGGCAACCCAAAGTCTTATCCAAATATACCTTTGCGCTGCTCAGGCAAAACTATTTTTCACCTACGATTTTCTGCGCCCTCTCAAACAGGAGAGACATGTCAGAGACACTGGAAAATATCCTCCGGGAAGGGAGTGGGAAGCCCCATACCCAATTAATCTTGGACGCCAAGTTTTCAGCTCGACACAATATAAAATCAAAGACAATGTTGGACACCGAACTCTGAGACCGCTGCAAGCAGCTATGGAGCTCTGCGACCTTATCAAACCGGGGGAACTAGTATACTGCGTTGCAGATTATTTAGCAACGCTTATACCCCTTTATGTCTCTTGTAAGTTTAAGGTTAGACGAGCCGCAACATTCAGGCCATTTACACGATAATGCCAGTGCCAACTATTCTAAAGGATACCCAGGACCTCGAGCTGAATATGTTACCCTTCGACAAAAGTAATTTGGTGTGTAAACCCCAATTTCGACCCTAATATGTTTGAGCATATTAAATAACTATCAGGAACTTACACTTAACTGGACCCGGGATACGCTGGGCTTGATCGAAAGGATACACGACTTGATCAGGGATACCCAAGACTCACCCAAAGCTTTGCTTGTAAAATCATTCAGTCGAGAAGCAAAGATTCCTCCAGATATCCTAAAGGGAAATATCCATCTTTTTTTCCAGTGAAATAATCGCTAACGATTATATGATTCTAACAGGACTCCAACATCATGGAGGTCTTGGATGCCATCGCCTTATTTGACTGGGGAAACCATTCTCGAGAGATTCTCGAATGGGTGGATATTTTGCGAGACCAATTGGAAAGTGACGCTTTTGATGAATAGTCTTCCCTTACTTCTAATAAGGTTCCTCTGCATTGGAAAGTTACTCTTCTTATCGAACTGTTACAGAGACCCTTAAATGATTGTTATCCACAAACCATGATGCAGGTACTGCTAAAATAATCGAGGCCTGATTTCTTGGACCGTGGAAGATCGGCCATTTCGGACCTGTCTCCTTTCGAATAAAGTCATTGGCGCCTAGGCGATAAGAAGTTCTTGTTCAAAAGAAATTCAGAATATCAAACATTCTCTAAGCGAAAGAAAAATAAGGAATGTATGTATTCCAGTGCATATACTCAAACGGAGGGGTGTACATATTGTCCAGCTACTGCAATAACGGTAAATGGCATAGGGAGAGGCTGGAAGTAGAAGGCTAGGAGTATTATGGATTTAGGAGGGACTGTGGGAGGTGCCGATCAAGTGGACTACTCATTGAAGAGGGTTGCTAATATCCTGGTTAATGCTGGGCATGCATAAATGTCCGTAATTCAGAGAGCTAGTATATTCGTACTCACGTTGGAGGAACTTCCGTTGGTCTGTTGGCACGAAGGACAAAATCCGTTGACGTAGTGAACAGGGATTGTGGCCAGAGTGTTAATGGCAGTACAGACATGATGATTACCGCAAGCACGACCAAGTCCAGTACATGCTTGACAATCTGGAGAAGTGCGGTTCTGACAATTTGCTGCGTCGTGATTGCCTCCACTGAGGCAGTTGGGACGCCGGCATTGGCTATGGACTGTCTGGGCCCCAATTGTATGAGAGCAGAGTAGATAGGTGGTGCCTCCGTACGTAGTGGTAGTGCACATTACTCTGGAAATGGAGTTAAGCGTGGACAATGGATTCAGGAGGCTGTGAAAGGCTCACAGTAGGTATTGAGGAAGTCAGGGCTGTTGGGGCAGTGGGAGTTAATGCCCATGGGGAAGGTGGGGGGGGTTCTTATATCTTTCTCTTTCAGATATAATAACATTGAAGGAAGTGAATGATAGAGGGGTAAACCGATGAAAACGCTGAGACGCTCCTGTCATGAGATCTTTTGGTTTGTGGAGTCAGTAGCGCTTTGGCGTAGTTTGGACTTGAAGGCCACCGAAAGACACTGATTTTTTTTCAGCGGATCAGAGGAGCACATCAGGCGTTGATAACAATATACCCCTTTCCTGACTTACCGGAGTGAAGCGTTAAGGTTTTCAACCCGGATCGTTGCCTAACATCCGAGCGCACACCTCCGAGTAAGAGGAACCAAAGTCTAGAGCAAACCCTTCGGATATGTGAGAGGATTAAATATATTTTATCGACATTTAGACTTATATATACCTTTTATCGCAATTAACTCGCTCACCATGAGGGTGTAAGCACAATTTCAGATCCCGGTAGCTATACCAGCCGCTGATTGTTCTCAATACTCTGGTTTGTCGCTCTACTGGAACAGTTTGAAGATGTATTTCAGTCACTATTGTTCCATTAGATCCTGAAAAGAAAAAAAGGAGGTTTGCGATTTCTAGGTGAGTCTTATCATCATTCCTTGAAGATTTGTGGAGCCCTGGTACCCAGAATTAATAGGAAGCTCTGAGGAGTCTTCGGCCATGTCTGGGTCTCCATATGACCCCCTTAGGATTAGATCAATTAGAGAAAAATAACCAAGATACCACATTAGCCATCACAATTAGGTTCTGCACTTATCTCTGCAGGGATTGGATCTCGGGAGTTGCGGATGCAACGCAAATCCGACAATAATAAAGAAGATATTTTTATCAATCTGGCCATCCGTTACATCTATGATATGAGTAAAAGACGTAAAGGGCACAAGATATGGAAATGTTTGCCAAGCCATCTTCAAGCCAGACTCTTGTCTCATACGTGGAGGTTCTGAACGACGTGACTAAGAATAATTCAGTGCCAAAAACCCTATTCAAATGTTCATAACATACATGTGTACAATAGTAGCCGGATAAACCTGAAGATCATACCAGATTAGAGATATGTACACTTTGGTGATAAAAAAACCGGGTATGTATTTTCGAATAAAGGGCGCCTCCCCGCTAACGGGTTTGCGGTTATTGAGTCCAATTGAGATCGAATAGGAAGTACCGAGAAAGCATGTTAATCTGGAGGTCCGATCAGATTATCGATATCAGCATATTTCTGGATGCTTACAACACTCACAGGTATCATTTAACTTCAGGAAAAACTGCGAGTGATACAATGAGATTACACTCCCCGCATTTGAAAGACATGTCAAATTTAAATGTGGTTAACATCACCACTATCGGGGTACTCTTTGTTCCATCTTGAAAGAATTCGTGAGGCTCTTTCGTTGATCTTAGGAGAATAGCGCCTCCTGTCTTGGGTAATTACCCGCGAGAGCGAGCAGGTAATGCCGGTGACCTATATCCTCCTATTATTAGTGTTCAAGATACAGGAAAGGTATGTACCTTAAGTATTTCGAAAGATAGCAAGAGGGGAGGGCGATCTATCTTGACCCGTAAACTGATGCTCCAAATTTGGGCGAGGATATTTTCCACGTCTTCAACACAATTAAGGGTGGCGAGCGTCCACTCTTCCCAAAGTTCCTGGATATCGAAGTAAGAAAACGAGCCTTGATAATGCTCTTAGCCCTTACTTCCTCTATATCGTATTCTTTTGCAACAAACGTTTCAAAATCACGCGAGAATTTTAACAGTAAAGGCACTGGAAATTGTTAACCACGAGCGAGTAAGGACGCGAGGATTGTGGACATACTTGAAGAGACGAAGATAAGAGAATTCACAATATATTGGATGACATGATATGAAATCCGTTCTGGTTTGATTGTATCACAGATTTCGAGGGCACAGGTTAATGGTAAAAATACACTTGAAAGGTTGTCATCCGAGGTCCTATCCAATCGCGAATTACTGGAGCTGGAGATTTCGATGTCGAATATTTCCTTTAATCCATTGGTGTTAAAGAAGTAGTTATTAAGACAATCCAATCTGTCAATCGGGACAGCGGAGTTCAGGAGTCCCGAATTCAAGGATAAACGGACCAGAGCCATGCAATGATATATCTGCAGCAAGCTATTGGTACTCTTCAATTGCGAGTATGTTGAATTTATCTCATAAGATATATTCCCCATTGGATCTTTTACGCGTCTCCATAATTCCTCAGTAACTGTCAATGCCATCATTTGTGCCCTGACGCGCCGTCAGAGAAGAAAAATGACGGGGAATATGGACACACGAACGTGAAGCTTTCAGACTCAGTGGGACCAAATATAGTTGAGAATAATGCTAGGCATGACTGAAAAAAGTCTTTCGATACCAGCGGTAGAACTTTAAAGGCATCCCATCGGCTTTCAGCAATCCCTGTAAGCCGGTAATGAAGATGGACTGATAAAACATCTGGGAGGATATGAGAGTGAAGGATGTCATGAGGTATAGGTGAAGCCTGACCCAGAGTTCCTTGATATTGTCGAGTGGGGTTTAAACCCATCATAGTCACAATACCTCAATCTGGGGAGGCAACAAGCCATTTCTTCGGATTCCGGTCAATTTAAGCAACAGGAATAGGGTTTATTGAATAATCCTTATACAATGAGGGAACATTAGATCTGGCAAAGAAACATGGTCAAGTTGTCAGTCCACCTGTCACGAGGCTTTGAGCCATACTTACTTCCAACACTTCGACGGTGCCAAAGTCATAGGTGACTCTCACACTTTCTCCCTACGGATGGTCATCCGCAACTGGCACGGTCTATAAGCATAGAATGCGTATCATGGCCTCAAGAGATCAAGGTGGTGGGCTTTGATGGTCCACAGAGATCCATAGCGGTTCATTTCCCAATCTATTAGTTGCATCAGTTTGAACCTTCTAGAGCCGTTCCGAACTGGCATCTGATAGTTACCCATGGACGTCAGTCAGATCCCTCCACATTTCGGTCAATATAGTTCCTCAACTCTGTCTGGCTCCTGATAATATATTGAAATGTCTGGATAAACGCCGGGTGTGAAACTTTAACTCAGTGTGAGAGTCCTTGACACCCAGAAACTGGCAAACTGCTTCTGTGACTGGAGTGGTCTAGCTATCGATGTGAAACTCCGAGGAAATTTCTTATCCGGGATAAAGATGCACAGATGAAAGTGCCTCACAGTGGAACCATGACTTTCTTCGATTCTGGGTCATACTCCTGATTTTTACTTTATATTCGAACTGAGATATCACGATTACCAAGAAAGGATATTAGAGCTAGAATAAGACTTACGACCAGTCTGATATATGTAAACTTATGATATTCTTCGAATACGGTCGAGATATTGATTTAAGAGAGCATTTCCTCCCTCTCTAATTTATGTTATTTCCACTCTACAAATTGGTACTTGGATCCTCCCTCGTGGTCTCTTAGGAATTCTCTACATTCTGGTCATAAGGTGTGATACTTTCGAAGACAATGACTTTTATACATACGTCGGAATCGTTACTTGGAGCCACGATAGGCATGATCGGGTCAACACTCAAATAAACCCAAAATTTCCTCCACTAATAATTCCTCCTTCCCCTTTCTCTCATATACAGTAATGTATCTTTCCCCTTTCTTATACACCAGACTTAACCTTGCACCATCTCCAATAGCCAATACCACGTCCTGGATCGCACCCAGTGTTCTTCTCAACAAAGTTAGGCCTTCACGGGTCTTCTTCGCTTCGGGCATAGCTTCTATTTCCAGGAGAGACTTTCTGTTAAAATACTCGAACGTCCCTCTATTATGGATGCATATGAACATGTTGGATGCCCGGGAGATGAGAGGTTGAGGGTAGGTGTCTTCCCAATCGATGTCGTCTGCCCTCAAATTCGAACGTGTTTTGAGCTCGATAAGAGACCACTGTGGAACGAGCGAACCGCGAGAAAGGATGGTAAGTGATGTCTTCGAAGTTTCTATATCTTTGCGCTCCTTACTAATCGGAATTCCTCCAGAAACCTTGAGCTTGCCCAAGCCTAAAGTGAGCTCATCGAGTGGATTACTGACCACGGCTTTTGTGACATGAGGTATTTTAGTAGCTTCGGTCGGGAAACAAGCATCCTAATTTCATCCAGATTCTATATAGCATAAATTTAATTAATCTGAGATGTGCAAGCCACTGCTCACATAAGAGACGATCCTATGGTGTTACGTAGTATCTCCACAGCCTGGTCCTAGCCTAGTACTCGCCCTTTCGAACTCTTGTTCATAACCAGGATAGGACCCGTGATATCAGGATTCCCAACGTTGCATTAGAATTGTCTTCTTCCCTACCAAGTTGATGTCATCCTGATAGTGGCAGCCTTGGGACCATTCACCGCCCAAACGTCAGAGCTTGCGTAATCCATTGCGGTCCGTTACGAAGTCCACATCAGATAGGGAGAAATCGGGTGCTTGGTGAGAGATAGCACTGATTAGGGGCATTAATGGCGACGATGAAATTCTGGCAGCGTTTTGATCAAAATACACAATCCCAGAATCGCCGGGAACGGCGAAGGGCATGGTACGATCACGCCACACTGGGGGACAACCTAAAGACAAAGAAATCGTGAACGATTCCAAGACAAGGAATAAATTCCACTTACCAGGGACTATGATGATAGGCTCCTTTTCATCTAGCCAGCTGTAAGAGACGACAGGTTTAGAGTCTTCATTAGAAACTTCAGGCGAAGACTGTGCTTTGGTCGAAAAGGCTTCAATAATGTTGATTTTCTCTTCAAGACCTGCCAATAGTTCAGCGTCGGTAGGCTCACTTTTGTCCCAGGGTTTTTTTCGCGCCAAATTGTGCATGTTCTCGTGCGTTGCACTTGAAGAATAAGACCTTTGGCCGTAGGATTTTCCTGTGTCTCTACGACTATGCATGATTGGATACGAGAGTTTCGAGAAAGTACTCTCTTGCGTACGATAGCAAGGATGGCTTCATTCTCTTAACAAGGCTGCTTCGCTTGATGACCGACAACACGCAGCTATTCGAAGCTATATGTCACAGAAGTTGGACTGCGATAGAGGCGTCGTAGAACCCTATTCGAGTGAAGTGTTGCCAGTTTTTACTGCTTTAGAAAGACATCTAGCCAAATGTTCCCGGCATGTTCCGCTCATACTGCGAACAGACAGAGAGGCAGGCTTTTGAAGGGGGAGAATGGTGTAATATAGGCGGGCTTCTGGAACTTCAGTCTCTTTCGGGGTAACAGCCTGTATATTTGGGTTTATTTTGTAAGGGCGCTTAAAAGGATTTATTTCGCATCAGGTGAGGTAATTACTGTAAGAACGTGATGTATTATGACGTCACGCGGCAAGTGTGGAGTAAGTGGAACTACAGGCGTCGTGGTGCGATGACGCCGCAAGTATTCTTTGTTACAATATCAATGCGGCGTAATTAACTAAAATCACATGTAATTCTGTGTCTTGCGGTATAAAACCCCCTCTCCAAAGCCCAGAGACAGCACTAAAGCAAACAACCTTCAATCACAAACTTCCAATCTCGAACTCAATTATCATAATGTCTTCCGAACCCAATAAGACTACCGGTCAATATCACTCTACCAAAGGCAACGTCGTTGAAGCTGTAAGCACCAACCAAATTCCAACTTGGACAAAGCTAGCGGACTAACATGTCATCTCTAGATCGGCAATGCTACTGGCGCTGATTCATGGCAACGAAGCGGAAAGGAGGAGCACGCCTCCGGTGAAGCCGAATACAACGCTGCCCGTGCCAAGTAAGAAATATCTTAAAGTTTCCATTGCTTTGATGTTAATTAATCTTTCAAACTAAGGGGATACACCGAAGGCACCATGGATCGTGCTGGCGGCAAAAAGGACGCTATTGTCGGTGCGGTAACCGGCGACAAGCAACAACAAACGGCTGGTATGTGCTTTATATAATCTTCGTTCGTTCGAAATGAAATTTAATTCGTCCCTTTAGGCAATGTCCGTCACGATAAGGGCGAGACTCAGCAGGAGATTAACAAGAAGGCCTGAACCCAATACTTGTAGCTTTACCCACTCTCCTTGTATCAACTAGATATAGCATAATAACATCTTTGTACCATTAAATATCCTTGTCTCCTATCGAGACACTTCGAAATCTAAGCTACAAAAGTGTGCCATGTTTGTCATACAACAAAAATCAAAAGGAATCTTTGTGTTCCTGCAGCTCGAATGTGACTTGGAGCGGAACACTAATTGAATGGTGTCCGCCGAGTATCTCTGTGGACACTTTGTTATTGGAAGACACAGTCCCCGCCAAATGCCGCGAGACGTTGGTCGAGGCTTGTAAATAACTTGAAAGAAATAGTTCAAATAGGTTAGCCCCACTTAGAAAATATGGCAAAGGGAAAACCTACTAGCTGGGAAGTATTCCCAAACCGAGATGTGTTTGGGTCTGGTTTGGGATTCCTTCGGTCCGTCTAAACACGACTCTTTTAATCCATTTATACAGTCGTCGATAATCCTTCACGTTTTCCTCCGCCGTGGACGAAACACAAGCAAAATGCGATCGCTCCTGTGGGGGGTATCCACAATGCAGTCACAAGTGCATGATAGACATCGTCCATCAATAAAAATCTTGGGAAGCGGGCGACCCTTGAAAAGTTGAAATGAAGGTCCTCCCAATTGAGATATGGCTCCACTCCCTTGCTGATATTGTACCATAAGAGGTAAATATTTTCCCCTGTCTCCCACAATACCACTATGGTAGAAAGGCACAAGAGACGAATGTAGCGAGACAGCGTAATTCCACTTGTATTACTCCCTGTGGAATTGCGGAATTGACTCATGACTTTGACTCGGTGCAGAATTAGGTGGCGAGAGATCAAAGCTGACCAAAGAATTTGTTATATATTCCTCGGGTACGCTTTTCTGGCGTACCTCCGTATATCAATGAAACAACGGAGAACAGCAAAGGCGGTATATAGACGAAGATAATGGCGGGAACTGAGGGATGAAATGTTGGCTGACAGCCAATCGTTTCATATAGATCAAACCGATGTCCTTGGATTGTGTAGTCTGTACAACCGTTTTAACCAACAACGAGAGAGGAAAGGGGGAATTGAACATACGGAGTACCATGAACAGAATTGGTAGGACAACACATATGCCTATTTCAATGCTTAATTCCTTACGACTGTTCTTATCAAAATGAACTTTGCGCCGAGACGTGACGTGCTCGAGATGTCGCATGAGGCAGAGGGCAGCTCCTGGAACAGCATAGACAAACCCAAAGGTGATTTTCGTTACTTTTTGTATTTTTATGGAGATGAATAGTATTTGTTTACGCTAGATGACTGGTTACTTACCAATATCACACCAAACAACCAGTTTCACGTCCACATTATCTGCCCAGACCGTAGCATTAACACCACGGATGAAATTTAATGTGAAGAGCCAAAGGCATAGTGAAATTGTGGAGATACTCCGAATCTATTACCTGAATATAGCATCTCTGTAAATGAACGAAAGGAGTCGACTCACTCGAAGATGTGCTGGAAGAGAGAGCACTGCCAAGAATGCGCAAACAAAAGCCACGGGTGTGAATTCCGGGTGGAGCATCTTGACTAGTTTTCAATAAATTGAAATTGAAATTAAGAAATGGAAGGACCAGAAGAGAGTCTCTATGTTCCTTTGAGCGTTCGTAACTCCAAAGGATGGCTTATATGCATGGTGGAATCACTCTCCCTATCATGCGGGGCACGACGGAATAGCTATGACCGATATAAACAGGGACCTCCAATTATGGAGATTTTCCATAGCTATATAACCTTTAGAGCTAACCAGCTGTTTCTCCAATAAGAGGGCTTCCCTCATCGCTGATGTACTCCTGAGAGGTACCGGTTGGACCTCCTATTTCTTTGGCCATTACTTTAACCACCCACCGCCGAGGTATCTTTGATTTGGCCTAAGCGATTATTAAATACACAGCATTCCCTGCAGGCTCTCTGAAACAACCAAACCGGATCTGACGGATTCTCGGATAGATAAAACAAGGTTCCCCAAAAAGAGAGGGAGAGAGTATTTACAGCCGCCGCAGAAAGGACCAGAGGTTTGTGGATATGCAACTTCTCGCCCTACTTGACACTAGTGAGGTTTGTAGAAGTGATTCTCGAGAGATGAGAGGTGTGTTGCACCATGAGAAGCCTACGCAGATCAGATGTTTTGTTGGAAAAAGGTGGCGAGAATCTTTTGCTTCCTAGATCATTGTGAGAAAGCACCAATTCCAGCTCAATGGCGGGTATAATTTTGTTTCAAGGGGGGAACGACAGCAAGGTTTGATGGGGACGGGCGGAGCTTGATGGAGAATAAACCCCGAGTCCGATGGACTTAAATATTCACATATATAGTCGCAGTAGCACTAAACAGAGGGACCAGGTCCTCTCACCAAACTTTATTCATTGCAACTCTCGAATTAACGGATGGAATATTTCCTTCATGCTAAGTTGGATGATTTTGGAACCAATTCGTAGGAGCGGCATACATATGAACTCAGGAAGCAAGGGACTTCAGAATATTTGTCGTCCTTGTGGATCCTCTGAGAGTTTACTGCGCTTTCAAGGAATAAACTGAAGAAATCGTAATAAGTGGTTGATGTTCTAACCTAATGCGTTCAAAGTACAGTAGTTCTTGGGAGCTTTCCCCCACATATCGAGTAACTAAGGGTCTTTCAAAACTTATCTTCTGATACCGGAAATAAGGTATTCCAGTCAACTTAATGAGGTCAGTTGAATAGCTACCTCATGCTGATTGATCTTTAACCTCCGTAACATCATGATGGTCCTCTGCCTGTCAGGGTCATGCAGTTGACTCCAGGGTGTTTATCCTTGGCCATTGATTGATTGTAGGCAGGAAAGAGACAGAAACCGGATTAAATTCTTTTCAGTATTTCACCCCGGTGTTACTTTAAAAGGGGGGAGTCATGGGAAGTTCCGAGTAGGTACTTATTATATCACTCTAAATGTTCAAAATCCCTTTTCTGTGGATTTCTGTCTTTCTGAGGCGACTGGCTTTATTCTGACATTCATGAAATGCCCGATAGAGTGTATAGTTAATATTATGAAATATGGTTAATGATCGACGATGAATGGTAAATAGAAAAGTCCCGTCACTGAGAGGGGATTCAAATTAGTATATAAGGACGCCCCCACCACAACGGGAGAAATGCATTTTTCTTTAAACTGACAGCTCAAAGTTTTGGCCACGATATGAACTTAGGGTTTATTTAAAACCTACTCAGCTCATCATAAAAAATAGTGCCCTAACCTCGTTGCAGTATTTTCTGTAGTTGGCGCTTATTCTTTTTGATATTCGGATAGAGCAAAAGACAGACAGAAACTTGGGAGAAAATCTCTATTTTATACAAGCTGCATCAAAGTACGTTATTGAAATTGTTCTCATTCGAATCCACTGGCTTTGGAAACGGAATAACGGCGTGATAGATATAAATTTGGAAAACCATTGGAGATAGAGTTCCAGTCCAGCTTCGCTAATGAATGAATGTGCTGTCACAAATAGAAGCATTATGAGGGTCTGAGACTCCCTACATATTTCCGTATCGTCCAATTTCAACACCCCTGTCTTCGAGATTTCAAGGGCTCTTATTCTTGGCTTCTCATGAAAAGAAGCCAGTACTGTACGCTTATTGGTATAAGTCCGCACACTGGACACTGGACGCTACCCTGATAGGACTTAGGATTAAGGCTCTGTTCCTTGTCAGATATGTAGGGCAACCGCCACCAAAGTCAAAGGGTCTCGACGATCGTTCAGTCCTGAATAATAACTACCAAGAACCTGGCTGGGTTCAAATCCCTCGTTTTCCCCAAAATATGTATTTTAGCTAGTTATTCAACGAGATTGACGTAGACAAATATCATATTCGGCAGAGGTGATAATACAGATACGAGATTCATAGAAAAATTTGGCAGGAAATACAGACCAAAATGCTTCCGATAAAAACCCTAACCCACTCCCAGTGTTCAACCGAGATTGAACAAGTCGATCGAACGATACACTACTCTACAAAGTTTGATATATTCCAAAAGTACCCGATAACTCCGTTCCATTGAATGCGGAGGAGAGGAACAAATAAAATAGAGGACCAATATTTGACACGGAAATTCATCTATAAGAAAACAAGGTAAGACAAGAACAATACGAAGTCAGTTCAGAGAAGGCTTACCCATCAAATTGCTTTCCACTTCGGGTTTTTCTCTCCCCTGGAGGCAACAGCTCGAGTTTAAACTGTTTGGGTGGCGGGGGAACGTCGTCGACGTCGACTTCAATCCACCCTTTCCAACCCTTCTTCGCTGCCAGCCGTTTGCGACCAGGCACCTTGGAGGAAGTGATAGATTGGTCTTGAAGTTGCCGCCCAACTAAAGAGGACGTAGGTGACATCACTGTTACCGCTGATGGCAACGTTGACTTTGAGGCATCAACACTATTGGTGCCCGAAGTGGGAATTGAAATATGGGAGGGGACCATCTTGCTCCGAATTCTCCTTTTTCCAACATTTCTCTTGAGCTTGGGAGATGACTTTGATGGCAACGGATTTGTTTTGAGGGATGTCGACGACGTTGCTTCGTCGCCCCTCTCTTCGTCGTCACTCATGATAACCTTTGCCCGCGAATGTTTCCCTCTTTTTTTCAATGGAATGGGTAAGAGATCTTGGCCTTCTTCATCACTTTGGTCCGAAGCGCTCATGCTCATATCCCTCACGCCTTCTTCCTCTTTTGGAGAAACTGTGTCCGACGGAGTAAGAGGTTGAGGAGAGCATCGCAATTCATCAAAGTCGTCCATCACGATGTCTGCAGCCTCGTTAATGTTTGTCTTCTCAACCTTTGAAAGTGCCACTGCGTCTTCTTCGACAGCCGTACCAGAAGATTCTGGAGTGCCTCTAGGTTTGGCAAACGCCAATGTCGGAGAGGCATGAGAAGCGGGTGACGGATAACAACTGCTTTGGAAAGACTCTGAGTTGATATCAGATTTTTCCTCCATTTCAACATCCAGGAGGGATTTCTCCAGTGGAGCGAGTACAGGTAAAGGTGGGTGTCGCACTGGAGGCATTATTGGCCCCGTATTCATCCCCGCCGAGTTAAGCAATGGAATAGTGGAAGGTTGAGAGGCAGGTAATGTACGAGCTCGAGTGGGCATCCGAGGGGTCGGTAAATGGGAGTTACGTCCCTCTTTATCCAAATGCTCCTTGGCTTCAGTCGATGCGCCTGGCTGTGACAAAATTGTCGGTACTGCTGGGGAAAGGGAGAAGGGGAATGACTTTGGAGATCCGTAAGGTGCTGAGACAGGGGACAAGAGCCCAGCGAGAGACAGAGCATTGCGTCGATGGGAAATAATAGATTGAGAGGGCGAAGATGGTTGAGGGTTTGGTACTGTCTGAGGATTTTTTGCAGTTATCTGTTCGATAGTTCCAGAGAATCTAAGTCGCTGGTCAACAGATCTAGGGGCCGGGTTGGAACAAATGGTACCCGAAGAAGGATGCCCCGAGTTTGCTTGAGTATCGTAAATTCCATTCATAGAAGGATCCCGTTGAGAAGAAATGGGACTTCTCGTTCGGGAGGGGAATACAGAGGAGTGTCTATTAATAGAGCTCCTCTCGGTATTCAATGCGGAATCAGATAGAGGATCTGGCGTAGAAAGGCCATAGATGGTTTTCTGTGGAGTGCCATCATATTCGTTAATTTTCCCCAATGGACTGTGTTTGGCCCCAGTTCCGTGAGCGCCATCGCCGCTTAAATTCAGAGAAAGATAGTCTCCGTCATCTGGTGTATGTGGACGAAGGGAAGGTGCGCCTGAGGTATACGATGATATAGATCTGCTGGGTGTGGGGGGAGAGGCGATATCAGACCCATGTGAGAAACCTATAAGATTAGGAATATCGGGGGTTAATACTCAAGTGGCTTAGACACCATCAAAGAGACATACCAAAAGACACGAATGAGGATGAGTGGATAGGGGAATTTATTGATCTCGGGGATTGAATAGAAGGGACGAGGGGTATCCTCTGTGAAGGGAACGGCAGGGTTGGGACATTTTCTACTTGATTAGAATACGGATCATGAACAGGGGGGATATGTTCTGAGTAGCTGGGATTGAAATTCGAATGACTCTGTCGCCCAGATTCTGCTGACGGAGCAGCCTCCGAAGACATAGTAGAATAGACGGGAGCATATGCATTCTCCCTCCTCTCCACCGAGTCTCTTGGCTCGCGACTGTAATTCTTCTGGGTGTCTATAACCCCTCCACTGTTTCCTAACTCTGTATCTCTGCCTGGTGCAATGCTGTGTTGTTTGGTTAACGTACTGCGGCGCGGCGCATGATCTCCGCCACCAGCTAAGTTAGAGAGGGACTGGATATCACACCGACAATGGGACAAAATTTCTGGTCCACCTTGAAATCTATTCCCCGAGAGATTGATATTGAACGTCCCTGTCAGTAAATCGCGCCGCCGTAGTGGTGGATCGAATAGTCCAGCTAGGACTGCTACAGCCGTTCGGCGGCGATGTTTAGGACGCTTACTTTGTGGTTTATGAGAGGCAGAGGGTACATAAGCTGCAGCCCGCTTCTGCACAATCATCGAAGATGGGGAAATGCAGTTGAGACGAGTTTACAGCGTGGAGGAACATAAAGTATATATACTATCGGGGTTTTAATTGGGAACATGGTTGACGGAGCCGAGAACATTCTCGCACATTAGACGCCAGCAGAATATCTGTGGAGCACACCACAGTGCACACGCACGTTTGGCACAGGCTACGGGTATCTTATTCAGATTTTCTGCTTCAGCTAACTGTCTGCCATGATATATCTTTTGGCTCTGGCTATCTTTTGGCTCATTCGTATTTCTCTTGTGGATCTCCAAAATGAGATCCTGATGGCGGTGGCAGGGTCCTATTGGCACAGTGACTGTGACTATCTCGTTGGGCAGAATGGATTGCTATTCTGGTCCTATGGTCTCTTACACAACTCCACGGGGCTTTGGCATGAAAAATGAGTAAATGATCTATCCCCCGTTGTTGTATTACCATTTTCCTCTATCATACAGGTGGAGTTGCCCGCTCCTCTTTCCATCTCCTCTCTAGGAGCTCCACTGCTTTACTGTGCATCTCCACTTATTCTGCCCATCTCCAATCACTTGGCGCTTTCAGCTCGTCTCACATGGTAAGGCCATGGCCATGATTAGCCGTTGATATCCACTTGACCTGCGGTGTGGTTCATTGTTACGCATCCTAAAATACTCTCTCCTCAGCAATAGTCCTGTTAAGTAGAACTCTTCTCCTAAACTACAGTACTTACTGATGAGGTGCACACTCTTATTGATTCCGTTATTGGGGAAACCGGTGAGGAATTTGACTAACTGGGGGGTTCCGTTTTCGGACCAAACGCAAATGAAAGGGTTCAATGGATTTAAGTATAAGTTGTTACTAACCAAAGCCTTATCGGAATCTACGAATGAAGCCTCTTCCCCTACAAGTAATGGAGTAGCCCCGACTAGGGAGAACAGCAAGGAACAAGGATTGACAACTTTTACTTATTGTCATTCGTTCTCCAATCGGCTTCCTCTAGGGCGCTGGGTGAGTGTCAATGGCGCATAACTTAGCTATCTCAACATTCTGTAAGGAGTAGATGTTGTTCTATGCTTGAGCGCAAGTCTTTCTTTTAAAAAAGATGAAAAAACGCAGCGGGTGCTGTTCACGAAATTTAAATTATTCTCACCGAAAGTGGGCTGGCTGGAAGTGAAGGTGCCACAATACACAGCCACAATCTCATTGCTATTCTCGCTTTCGACATTAATTGTGGCTTCGTGTACTCGTGATACGCCGCCAAAATGTCAATGTCACTTGATGTAGGAAGGTCTTGCAGAATTTTATAACTGAAACAGTAGGCTAAAGGCGGCGCTGAACGTTACGCAAAATGTTGAGCTAAGTGTCTCAAATCCATTATTATCTCAAAGCCATCCGAAGGTCAGAACTCATCACCCTTCAACTTCACCATACGGCTCCGTTTATAACTCACTCTGCATCAACATCAGGACTCGAGCGTAACCATCAACCCGTTCAGAGGCATTTCCCAGAAATCCATGATGTAGATAGCATGGAAGACTTGTGCTTCCTATTTCTTGAACCATTTATCCTGCTGGAATCACGGTCCTGGTACTCAAAGACACCAAATGTGATCTGTCCTCCCCCTGGATCAGAGTATATCGACTTCCAGAATCCCTTCCATCGTCTTCGTTTCTGATGCGAGATTCGCACTTCCTGAGCACGAAGGCACTTGAACCTTAAAATGCTTAATCAATCTAATCAAGTGGTACATTCGAAATTCGTTTCAAATTCAGAGACGCTCTTCGTTGAACAACAACTTCCTTATGTGCTTCCTATCTAGATGTATACACTTAGTCCTGAGAAGGAGACTCGGGCGGGATGGAGCTCCGTTGAATAATACCCCAAGGCACTGGCACCCATACTTTGAGATGCCAGGAGGACTGTTAACAAGCCTTGAGAATGTAATTCCCAGTCAGTTTAACCCTTGGTGGCAAGAGAGCAGTGACTGTTCATTTGACCAAGCCTTCTCAGAAATATGAGGCTCACCCAGGTACAGGGAAATAACGTAAATAGTACAGGAATGGCATAGCCTCTGGATAATAGTTATTCTGCTCAGGAAGACTGGGGCATCGTCCCCAGGGAGAACACCCTTTTAATTCCCTACGAACGCGTTGGAAAGCTTCGCCCCCCTTCGGTTTACCCGTCACCCTCAAACAAACATGGAAATTGCGACAATGATCCTGTCCCGACCATTGACTGCTACGGGGATATTTGGCGTCCTTCTATATTGGACCAACACTCCGAAGCAGTGGCTAAGTGGAACCGTTCGTTACAACAGTAGGCCGTTTCTGGTCCATTTCCGAGGTTGTTTCAAGAGCTGTTTATGCCGTGGGAATATATCAGAAATAGCGAGAGCTCTGTTCTCCCCGTGTTAAAACACTTTTCTCTCTTCCATTTCCTCCCTCTCCGTCATTAAAGAAAACATAATTTGGCTCGGAATAAGGCTTATCTTACCATCTGTGTCAGCACTGACCGGATCAATCGAGTTTTGACCCCGCCGTTTGAGGAAGCGCATAAACGAAGGTTGAAATGGCCTGAAACAACTGAAGGGACTCCAGAGCTGTTTCACTCGTTTCAGCTTGTTTTTGCGTTTTTGAAACGGACTCAGAAACAGCTGCAAAAACGGGCCAGAAACGGCCACTGTCACATCCTCAAATATGACGTCTCCATTGGAGATAACTGCCATAAGAGTTGGTTGAGCTGCCTGATACTTGACAGTCCTTCCTCTGCGACGAAGCGAAAGGTTTGTGATTCTTCTTATCGAGTGTCATATTTTGTACTCAACTTTCGAATCCATAATTAGATTCTTAAATTCTGCTGTGCTTTGCTGGTATGGGAGAGCGCCTGCATTAGTAACAGCTTCCGTTCCTGGACCCAGGTAAGGTAAATGGCTGACAAAACAACCGTTTTATGGATGATACTTTACAAAGATCGAAGTCCTAGGACGAGTTATAAAGTCCATCTTCGTGATCTTCTCTAGTCCACATCAATTCTATTGGCCAGAAAATGCAGACCGCTCTCACCTTCACCCCATCTCGCAAAGCCGAATCATTACACTTGCAGTCTAAATTAGCCTCCGAACCGACTACCATCAAAGAGGGACAAGTAAGGTTAAAAACCTTGGCTGCACCGGTCAACCCTCTCGATCTTCTCGTCCTGGAAGGCGCTTATCCAGTTAAACCCAAGAATCACTGGTCTGGTGAAGCGATTCCAGGTTACGACGGCGTTTTCCAAGTCCTCGACTCCAAAGCTCCATCCCTTACTCAAGGTGATTTGGTCATACCAAGACAGCATGGCTTCGGCACCTGGAGAACCCACGCAATAGCCAACGCCGACGAATTGCAGAAAATACCTCAAATAGACCCTTGCGCCGCCTCCGTTCTAAAAATGG
>Ga0157379_10001259_pt1 | contig 20588 bp, 14 predicted proteins | sample S25metaG_FD_121802 | JGI IMG/M metagenome (GOLD analysis project Ga0157379, IMG submission 121802) | Switchgrass rhizosphere microbial communities from Kellogg Biological Station, Michigan, USA - S2-5 metaG | ecosystem: Host-associated > Plants > Roots > Rhizosphere > Soil | place: USA... | reverse complement strand
TACATAAACGACATTGACTATCTTGAAGCACAGCGTGGGAGTTACTCCGTAGAGTATGGCGACAGGACTTATGGCCTCTTCAGCATCGTTCCGCGCACTGGACTTGGTAGCAATGGGGATGGCGAGGTGGGCCTGATCTACGGAAACTTCAACCTCACGGATGACTTCGTCAACTTCGCGGATCACACGAAGCGCTTCGCCTACTACACCAGCCTGCACGGGTTTCGCACAGATTACGGCCTGGCGACGCCGGGGCCGGAGGTGCTGCACGATAAGGCGCATGGCCTCGGCGGGTTTGCTAACATGATCTTCACTCCCAGCCGGTCCAACCAGCTTCGCTTCAATACCTCATTTGAAAGAGACAACTATCAAGTCCCGAACGATCCGGAGGCTCAAGACGCGGGTATAAGAGATTCGGCGAAGCAGAGAGATGCCTTTGTGTCTCTAACCTGGGTACACACTCAAGGGCCGCATTTCGTTTTTACGGCCTCTCCTTTTTATCACTTCACTGCCGGGCAGTTCCTGGGAGGCCCGGAAGACCAGCCGCTTATCCCGCGCCATGACCGGAGTTCGCATTACGGCGGATTGCACGCGGTCGCTACCGCGGCGACGAGTCGGCATAGTTTGAAGGTAGGCTTTTACGGATTCTTTGAGCGCGACAACAACTTCTTCGGCCTGCGATCTACAGACGACCCTGAGTTCAATGTAGATCAGCGCGTCAGGACCAACGGAAACATGGAAGCCGTTTTCGTCGGCGATCAGTACAGGCCGGCTGAGTGGCTGAGCATAACCGGAGGCGTGAGATACACGCACTTCAAGGGCGGTCTCAGCGAGAACGCTTTAGACCCGCGCATCGGCGCGACGATCCGCCTGCCGCGTCTTAACTGGGTGCTGCACGGATTTTACGGTCGCTACTATCAGGAGCCGCCGCTCTCGACCGTCTCCGGTTCGTTGTTGGAGTTTGTGGAAACGAGCGGTTTCGCCATCTTGCCGTTGCACGGTGAGCGCGACGAGGAGCATCAGTTCGGCCTCACCATTCCCTATAAGGGGTGGTGGTTTGACGCTGCCTATTACAACACCAAGGCGCGGAACTTTTTGGACCACGAGGCGCTTGGCGCGTCTAACATCTTCTTCCCGGTGACGATTGGGAACGCCCGCATACGCGGCGTCGATGTGAGCTTAACTTCGCCTCGCATCGCTAAACGCCTCCGCTTCTCACTCATTTACGCACGTATGCGCGCTGAAGGCTGGGGTGGGATCAGCGGCGGACTCACCGAAGACGAGAGCTTAGTTGAGTCGTCAGATCGCTTCTTTCTCGATCACGATCAACGCCACACGATGACGCTGGGTAGCTTCTTATCGTTGCCGCGGAATAGCTACCTCTTCGGAGAACTCCATTACGGCTCCGGTTTCCCCAACCTGGGAGCTGAAGATCACAGTAACGGAGCGGAATCGGGCAATGGGACTCATTTGCCCGGCCACGTGCGGCTTGATTTGGGGGGCGGAAAACAGTTTGGCAAAAACTGGCAGGTGACGATTAATGTCCTGAACGTGACGAACGGCAGCTACCTGCTCGACAACAGTCCTCTGTTGGGAGGAGTTCATTGGGTCGAGCCACGCCAAATTTGGGCTGAGGTTCGTTATAAGTTTAGTTATTGAGTGCTTGTTTGGTCGTAACTATGAGAACACCCTGGCTTGTTAATTGGAAGCCGAATCGAAAAGCCAGTGTGCGTCTCTTCTGTTTCCCTTACGCAGGCGGCGGAGATTCTATCTTCCGTTCGTGGCAGCAGAGTCTTCCGGATACGATTGAAGTCTGTCCGGTTCAACTGCCCGGAAGAGGCTTGCGCATCACCGAGCCTCCTTACACCGAAATGAACCAACTGATTCGGGTGGCAGGCGAGGCTCTCGCTCCATACCTGGATAAACCTTTCGCGCTCTTCGGCCACAGCATGGGTGCACTCATCGCGTTCGAGCTCTTACGGCACATGAGAAGAGAGTACAGTCCGCAGCCTGTACACCTCTTCGTCTCAGGTCGTTGTAGCCCACAGACCATCAGCGGGCCTTTGGATTCGAAGCTATTTGATTCCGAACTTCCGGAGATGCTCCGTCGCAATAACGGCACACCCGAAGAGGTACTCGAAAATCCTGAGTTGATGGAGTTGGTGGCGCCTGTCCTTCGCGCAGACGTGACCCTCTGCAATTCATATGTCTACGCTCCTAAGGCGCCATTCAGTTTTCCCATCACGGCCTTCGGAGGCCTCGACGATCACGGTGTCCCACGTCGTTATATTGAGGGCTGGAGCGAGCATACGACCGGATCTTTTGTATTGCGAATGGTTCCCGGCGATCATTTTTTTCTTAATACATCCAGATTGCTTCTGCTCGAAGCGATATCAAAAGAGCTGGAGCAAGACATGAGAGAGAAGGGAATGGGCCATTGCAATGCCTCTTAGTCCCACAAAGCAAAATTCACTGTTCAAGGCAATAGGTATCACCGCGCTCGTGTTGGTGAGCATGCTGGTTTCCGAAGTGCAGGCAGCCGACGCTCGTATCGAGCGGCTTGCGCGTTCGGTCACCATCTATCGCGACAGCTACGGGGTGCCTCACATCTATGGTCCAACCGATGCGAGTTGTGTCTTCGGCTATGCTTATGCACAAGCCGAAGATAACTTTTGGCAAGTTGAAGACAACTACATACAGGCAATCGGACGTGCCGCGGAGGTGAACGGCGAAGAGGCCCTCGACGCGGACATATTGAATCGCACCCTTGAGATAACAAAGCTCTCCGTGGCGGAGTATAAAAACGCGAACCCACACACGCGGGAGCTTTGCGACGCTTTCGCCGACGGGCTTAACTATTTCCTTGAACACAACCCGCTGGTGAAGCCGAGGCTCATTACCCACTTCGAGGCGTGGCAGGCAATCGCCTTGATGAGGTTCGAGGTCTATCAGGTTTTTGTCTATGAGACGCAGGATCTGCATCTCGAAGAAACGAGAACAGCGGCGCGACAGGTTGATAACGAAGTCTCGCCGGGATCAAACTCATGGGCTATCAGCCCGCAGAAAAGCGCGAGCGGGTCTGCCATGCTCTTTATCAACCCGCATGTGTTCTTCTTCGGCCCGACTCAATTCTACGAGGGACACCTGCACAGCAATGAGGGATGGAATATTTCGGGCGCCTCATTTTTAGGTATGCCGTTTCCTGTAATCGGCCATAACGAATATCTGGGTTGGACTCACACCGTTAACTATCCTGGTATTTCCGATCTTTACGTCGAGAAGTTTGATGATCCTCGAGACCCGCTTGCCTACGCTTATGCAAGCGGACATCGCCGCGCGACCGAGTGGACCGAAGTTATCAAGATCAAGAAGGACACCGGAATTGAATCGAGGAGCTTCCCTCTGCGTCAGACGCATCATGGTCCGGTTGTCTCGATTAAAGGCAATCAAGCCTTGGCGCTCAGGCTGGCGAAACTCGACGAAGGTGGGCTAATTGACCAATGGTACGCGATGGGGAGAGCGCATTCGCTAAAAGAATTCAAGGCCGCGACATCGCGTCTGGCCATTCCGATGTTCAATACCATATACGCGGATCGCGAGGGACAGATTTTCTACGTCTACAACGCCGCTGTGCCGCGCCGCTCCGCGAAGATTGATTGGACTAAACCGCTGGACGGCAGCAATCCCGAATCCGAATGGCAGGGCTATCATAAATTCGAAGAACTACCGCAACTCATCAATCCGCCCACTGGCTTTCTTCAGAATTGCAACTCGACTCCCTTCCTAACCACGACCGAAGGTAACCCGGTCAAGGATGCCTACCCCGCGTACATGGTGCGCGAGCCGGATACACCGCGCGCGCGCCTCTCCCGGCGGATACTATCTGCCAAAAATAAATTTACTTTCGACGAATGGACGCGGGCGGCGTTCGACACGACTGTGATTCAGGCTGAAACGTTTGTGCCCGCGCTCGTCGACGAGTGGGAAAAGCTGAAACAGGCTGATGCCGCGCGCGCGGAGAAACTCAAAGCCGCGGTGGCAGAGCTCAGATCATGGGATCGCGTGAGCACGATAGATTCAAAGGCGATGACGCTCTTCGTTCTTTCATATGAACTCGCGAGTAGGACACGAGATACGGCGCCATGGCCGAAAATTCGCACGCTCGAAACAGTCATCACCAATTTAGAGCGAGATTGGGGTACATGGCAGGTGTCGTGGGGCGAGATCAACAGACTCCAGCGCGTGCATACAAGTGGGCTGGATCTCTTCAACGACACTCGCCCAAGTCTGCCGGTGCCCGGCGCTGCTGGTCCACTGGGGATCATCTTCAACTTCTACAGCCGGCCGGAAAGAGGGCAGAAGCGACGCTATGGCTATCTGGGCAACACATACGTCAGTGTGATCGAGTTTGGGCAAGAGCCGCAGGGTCGATCGTTGCTCGTCTTTGGTGAGAGCGCGGACCCTGCCTCACCTCACTATCTCGATCAAGCCCGTCTTTACGCGGCGGGTGAAATGAAGCCGTCATGGTTTACGTTGGAGGAGATTAAAAAGCACACTGAGCGCTCATATAATCCGGGTGAGTCGCTGCCTAAAAAGCAAGGCAAGCTCGTTGAGTTTCGGCACAAGGTGAACTAAAGGTCTGTTTACCTTGAAGGCATATTTCCTGGTCAATTAGCGCGACCCGCGGAGCCAGCGAAATCAAAAAGAAAGGTATTTAGTCACTTGGAATTCTGACCATTGAGCAGGTAGCTGGCTTGCTGCTCGCGAAAATCCGTTGTCGGAGCACGCTCTCTTTCGACGTCCGTCTCGCCATCAAACTTTGAAGGGCAACATAAAACAGCTGTCTAAGATTTCAGAAGACGACCGTGGGGTTAGTGCTCCCAAGTACTGCAAGAAGGGAGCAAAGATGCGTGAAAAATCTGAGTATTTTTGAATGTTTGGAATGCTATGAGGCGAAGTTTTCGAGGAAAAACTACAACAACTCTCGTGATCTCGATTTTCTGTTTCTTCTAAATCCTTGATTTGATTGAGGATGCTGGTAACAGGGGGCGGGATCGAACCGCCGACCTTGGGGTTATGAATCATGAATCAGCCGCTGCATACAAAGCCTTCTACAGAATAAACCACATTTTCAGCGGGGAAACACTCGTCTGAGCAGAACATAGCGCATGCTGCCGCACGTAGCGCACGGAAGATTACAGCAACTTTACAACAAAATTCAGAGTGGCCCGTTCTTGGAGCATTACGCTCTTACTCGCCGTTCTATTGATGCTGCTCCTCGTCCGCGGTGGTCTATTCAGATTTCATCAATGGGGTAGCAGCGACCTTCCGCCTCTGAGGGATAGGCCATACGCGAAGCATTTTGGATGACCCAGGTGACCAGGGACTCAAGCAGAAATTTTTTAGGTGCGGAAGCGGTTGCAGTCGATCTCGTGAATTCTGACCTTGTAGCCGATAATTCGCTCGGTGGTATTCAGTAGTTTTGCTGCCCGCTTGCGGTTGCCTCGAGTCGTTTTCAGGGTATCCATAATGATGTCTCGCTCGAAGGCTCCCACTGTGGCCTCGAGCGATAGTTGCGTAACTGTTCCTGAGCCCTCGGCGGTTTGTAGCGTAGGCGGCAAATGATGGCCATGAATTACATCGGTTTCACAGACAAGCACTGCACGCTCGACGATATTTTCCAGTTCTCGGACATTCCCCGGCCAATGGTAAGACGCGAGCATGTCGATCGCTGGTGTGGAGATGCGTTTGATTCTTTTTCCATGCTCGCGTGCGTACTTCTCCAGAAAATGATCCGCCAACAAAAGAACGTCGGACTTACGCTCGCGTAAAGGCGGCATGAAGATAGTGAACACGTTCAGACGATAGTAAAGGTCTTCGCGGAACTCACCATTAGCGATCGCCTGTTCCATATTCTTATTCGTGGCAGCTATCAACCGCACGTTTATCTTGATGGTTTCTGTGCCACCCAAACGTTCGAACTCTCTTTCCTGAAGCACACGCAGCAACTTGATCTGTGTTGACACGTTTAGATCGCCAATCTCATCAAGAAAAAGCGTGCCGCCGGCAGCCAATTCGAAACGTCCCTTCTTCCGGGCCTGCGCTCCGGTGAAGGCGCCCTTCTCATAACCAAACAGCTCTGACTCAATCAGCGTTTCCGGCAAAGCCGCGCAACTGACTTTGATGAAAGCTTTATTTGCGCGTAGCGAGTTGTAGTGAATCGCATGAGCAATCAACTCCTTGCCGGCCCCCGACTCGCCGCGCAGCAGGACGGTGGTGTTGGTTCTCGCCACCTGCGTCACCTGTTCATACACCTGGCGCAGCGGCCCCGAGTTGCCAATGATGTGACTGAAGTCATAACGCTCACGCAGCTCCTGCTTCAAATGGATGTTCTCATCCAGCAGACGCTGCTTGTCTGATTCGATCAGGTGATCGACTTTTATCGCTTGAGCGATCATCGTCGCGATTATTGAAAGAAATTTGGTAGCACGCTCGTAGTCGCGCTCGGCTTTGTAGTCGAGATCGACGCCCAACACACCTACGGGTTTCCGGTTTACCAGGACCGGAACACAAATGAAGGTCAACTCCTTCCTAAGTGACTTCCTGCGAGCGCCCAGGCGATCGAGAAACATCGGCTCGCGACTGATCTGCGGCACTACGACGGGCTTACCTGTTTGTGCCACACGTCCGGAAACACCTTCCCCCAATTGATAGCGGACGCGGCGTGCTTCAGTTTCGTCCAGACCATGCGACGCAACGACGCGTAGCTCGTTCGTATCGTGATCGAGCAACATCACGGAGCTGCGCTTCATGCCATGGTGTCGTCCGAGAATCGCGAGAATTCGCGACATTGCTTCTATGAGTTGGAGCGTGCCTGCAAGTAATTCTCCAGTTTCCAGAAATGTAACCAGCTTACGCGCCTCCGCCTGCTCTGGCGTTCTTTGCCTGGTGCGCTGCTGAGTTTTTCTCGGCTTCTTCATGTCCTAATGGCGCCGGATACTACCATAATTTATTGAGACAAGATTACAGTTTTGTAGGACATGCCTGATAGAACGACATAAATGTCATCACAGGTTTCGAACACCCTTGAAATCACCTCTTATTCCAAGGAAATCAGACTTCAAGAACAGAAGCGACGCTGGCATGACGCTTGTTAAATGAACCGCAACGACATTCTTACTGCTTGTAGTCATGCTGAAAAAGTTTTCTGGAGGGCTGGATACGGATGACACAACTGCGCAAAGCACTACTCTTTTTTTTCACACTCATTACACTCGGCGTAAGTTCGTTGGAAGTTGTGGCGCAACAAGCCGATCCCGAAACTGCCAAACGACTTGCGCAGCTTGAAACGGCGGCAGCAACTGCTCAATCCGGTGCAGACAACGCGTGGCTGTTGGTGTGCGCTGCGCTGGTTTTGATGATGACCGGCCCTGGGCTGGCCTTGTTTTATGGCGGTCTCGTAAGAAAGAAAAATGTGCTTGCGACCATGGCTCAGAGCTTCGTGCTGATGGCAACGGTGACTGTGCTCTGGGCGTTCTACGGTTACAGCATCGCCTTCTCCGAAGGAACGCCCTTCTTCGGAAACTTCAACTATCTTTTTCTACGTGGTGTTGGTCTGGCTGTTAATGCCGACTATGCGCCGACGATCCCGCACCAGACGTTCATGTTGTTTCAGTTGATGTTTGCCATCATCACCCCGGCACTGATAACCGGGGCATTTGCTGAACGCATGAAGTTTAGCGCCATGCTGGCTTTCACTTGCCTCTGGGTGACAGTTATCTATTTTCCGCTGGCCCACATCGTTTGGGGCAAGGGAGGTTTTCTAAACGCCGCACTCGGCGGTCGCATTCCCGCACTGGACTTTGCCGGCGGCACAGTAGTCCACATAGCTTCCGGTTTCTCAGCTCTAATCTGTGCACTCTATCTGGGGAAACGAATTGGGTATCCCGAAACACCGGTAACTCCACACAACCTCGTCTTAAGCATCATTGGCGCGTGCATGTTGTGGGTTGGGTGGTTTGGCTTTAACGCGGGAAGTGCACTGGCCGCCGGAGGACTTGCCACGAGCGCATTCGTAGCCACGCACTTTGCGGCCGCTTCCGGAACACTTGGGTGGATGGCTGTGGAGTGGGCGCGAACAGGTAAGCCGACTGTGCTGGGCATGATCTCGGGAGCGGTCTGTGGCTTGGTAGCGATAACGCCGGCATCCGGCTTCGTCACACCAATGTCGGCATTGATCATCGGATTTGTCGCCGGACTGGGATGTTTTCTAATGGTTTCGGTAGTTAAGGAACGCTTTGGCTACGACGATTCGTTGGACGTGTTTGGCGTACATGGAGCGGGCGGCACTATCGGCGCAATCTTGACAGGAATATTCGCAACGAGGGCAATCAATCCGATTTTCAAGAACGCCGCGGGACAGCCGTTACCCATCGGGCTGGTCGACGGTAACGCTGCTCAGATCCTTAACCAACTGATCGGTGTCGGCATTACCATCGTTCTGGCCACTGCCGGTTCGTTCGTGTTGCTAAAAATCGTCGATGCCGTAATTGGTTTGCGTGTGAGCGAAGCCGCAGAAGTTCAGGGATTGGATGTATCCGAGCATGGTGTTGATGGCGCTATCCCCGCGTTCGAACCAATCGTCGAGGGTGCGATGTTCGAGCAGCTGAGACCTACACAGCCAAGCGTCGCGACCGCGGAAGCCTGATGCGGGGGGCATCTCTGAGGACTACAGTTTTGTCGTCAAATTTTAAAGAAGCGACAAAAATGTCGTTGGATTTTACTTGCAAGGCTTGGATCGAATTCAAAATTTATGCGTCGCAAAAAATAATCAATTATGCGAGCGTAAAGAAAAGAGGTAGATTGCTGGAGATCAATGAGAAGGTCAGAGGTAACTTCGCACGAAGAGTTCGATATGAAGAATTTTCAAAGCAACGCACTGTTAGTAATCACCACTCTGCCGGATCACGACCGGCCGGTGATCCTGCCGGTCGTGATTATTATTTCAGTAACCTTAAAGAAGGACAGCACCTGATGGCCTTTGCCGAAACTGTTATGTAACTCCTGCAAAGGCCATCAACAAAAAGGTTGATGGCCTTTGTTATCTCTGCGCAAATCGGTTTGGTTTGGATTTCATAAAGTGAACCATTCGGATTATCCAAAGAAGCAAGGTCTATACGATCCGCACTACGAACACGACGCGTGCGGCATGGGCTTCGTCGTCGATGTTGGCGGGCGGAAATCACACGCGATCATCAAACAGGGAATGCAGGTGCTCCTGAATCTCGAGCACCGCGGCGCCACTGGAAGCGAAAAGAACACGGGAGATGGAGCCGGTATTCTCTTTCAGTTACCGCACCGGTTCCTTGTTCGAGAATGCGAAAGGCAGAAAATCAAACTACCTCAACCGGGTGAATATGCTGTCGGAATGGTTTTCCTGCCAACAGCAGAGGAAAGCCGGCGCCAGTGCAAACGGCAGTTCGCAAAGATCATTCGCGAAGAAGGGCAGTCATTGCTCGGGTGGCGTAGCGTTCCTAACGACAATTCAATGTTGGGGGCGAGTGCCAAAGCTTCACAGCCTGTCATTGAGCAGGTTTTTATTCGCCGCGGACAAGACGTCAGCGAAGAGCTCGATTTCGAACGAAAGCTTTGCATCATCCGAAAACGGATCACTAAAGCCGCCAAGCGCGGTATCCACGAGCGCGGGATGTTTTATGTGTCGAGTCTTTCCTGCTGCACGATCGTTTACAAGGGCATGCTGATCGCGAACCAGTTATCTGCCTTTTATCCTGACCTTCGAGATGGAGACGTTGAGTCAGCCCTGGCCTTAGTCCATTCGCGGTTTAGTACAAACACGTTTCCCAGCTGGGCACGAGCCCATCCCTATCGCTACATCGCGCACAACGGCGAAATAAACACGCTGCGTGGAAACATTAACTGGATGCGCGCGCGGGAAAGTAAGTTCCGCTCCAAGTTCTTTGGTTCCGAACTGCACAAGATCCTTCCAGTAATCGATAGCGATACGAGCGACTCCGGAATGTTTGACAACGTTCTGGAGGTGCTCACGCTGACAGGCCGGAGTTTGCCGCACGCGATGATGATGATGATTCCGGAGCCCTGGACCGCCCACCAGTCGATGAGCGAGGAGAAGAAGGCTTTTTATGAGTATCACTCGTGTTTGATGGAACCGTGGGATGGACCGGCCGCGATAGCTTTCACTGATGGAATCAGAATCGGCGCGATGCTGGATCGCAACGGTCTCCGCCCGGCACGTTACTACGTGACCAAAGCGGGTTTAGTGATCTTGGCATCGGAAGTCGGAGTGCTTGATGTTCCTCCGGAGGAGATCCTCTGTAAGGGAAGAGTACAACCGGGCCGAATGTTTTTAGTAGACACCGAGTCCGGTCGAGTGGTGGACGACGACGAGTTAAAGCGAGCAGTCGCAACCCGGTATCCGTATGCTGAATGGCTCCGGAACAATCAGCTTTCCTTGGAGGAATTCCCCAGTCCTCCAGACACCCCGGTTCAGAATTCGTCGACGCTGCTACAACAACAGCACGCTTTTGGTTACACAAGTGAAGAACTGAAACTGCTGATCACGCCGATGGGTGCTCACGGCGAAGAGGCAGTCGGGTCGATGGGTACTGATACTCCACTTGCGGTGCTCTCTGAACGGCCGCAGTTGTTGTACAACTACTTCAAGCAGCTTTTCGCGCAGGTTACCAATCCACCAGTCGATGCAATTCGCGAAGATCTGGTCATGTCAACCGATACCACCGTCGGGCCCGAGGCGAACATGCTCGAGCCGGCACCGGAATGTGCCAGGCAAATCCGGCTTCCTTCACCAATCCTGACCAACGAGCAGTTGAACAAGCTCCGCCATCTGGGCGACGCCGGACAAGGAGCAGCGGGAGTAAAGTTCAAATCAATCACTCTGCCGATGCTGTACGAGGTAAACGGCGGTGAGCGAAGTCTGGAAGCAGCCTTGACTGAGCTCTGTCGCCAGTCTGCGGCAGCCATCGCCGGCGGGTACGGCGTCATTATTCTCTCCGATCGAGGAGTGGATAAGGACAAAGCGGCAATCCCGGCATTGTTGGCAGTCTCGTCCATTCATCACTACCTGATCCGGGAGGGAACGCGGACGCAAGTGGGCTTTGTGGTTGAGAGCGGTGAACCGCGCGAGATCCATCACTTTGCTTTGCTCCTGGGTTACGGCGCGGCTGCAATCAATCCATATTTGGTGTTCGACATACTTCGAGATCTCACTGCTCAAGGGCATTTGGGAGTTGATATAGACCACACCATTTCCAACTACCTCAAGGCAATCAACAAAGGCATCGTCAAAGTAATTTCGAAGATGGGTATCTCGACTATTCAAAGCTACTGCGGCGCCCAGGTGTTCGAAGCCGTGGGGCTGAAAGAAGATCTCGTCGATCGCTATTTCACCTGGACTCCTTCACGAATTGGTGGGGTTGGTCTCGAAGTCATAGCCGAAGAATCAAGGATCAGGCACAAGCAGGCTTTCCGGGAAGGATCTGAACCTGAGCAATCGCTCATTGAAGGCGGTCAATATCAATGGCGACGCAACGGAGAACTGCACCAGTTCAACCCGGAATCGATTCATAAACTTCAACACGCCTGTCGAACCAACAACTACGAGACATTCAAAGAGTTCAGCGCGCCGATAAACGACCAGTCACGCCAGCTCCATACTCTCCGAGGACTAATGGAACTAACACCGCTGGCTGCTCCCATTCCGATTGCCGAGGTTGAGCCGGCATCGGAGATCGTCAAACGGTTTAAGACCGGTGCGATGTCTTACGGCTCGATAAGCAGGGAAGCGCACGAGGCCTTAGCGATCGCCATGAATCGTATCGGCGCCAGAAGCAATACGGGCGAGGGAGGTGAGGACTCGGAACGCTACACGGCGGAGGCGAATGGTGACTCTCGCAACAGCAGCATAAAACAGGTGGCGTCGGGACGTTTCGGAGTAACCAGCAACTATCTGGTTAATGCAAACGAGCTGCAGATCAAAATTGCGCAGGGTGCGAAGCCCGGCGAGGGCGGCCAGCTCCCGGGTCATAAAGTTTCTGCGGCAATAGCGAAGGTGCGTCATTCAACGCCTGGAGTCGGTCTTATCTCACCGCCGCCGCATCATGACATCTATTCGATCGAAGACCTGGCGCAGTTGATTTATGACCTGAAGAATGCGAACGACCGGGCTCGCATAAGCGTCAAGCTTGTGGCCGAAGTTGGCGTCGGCACGGTTGCGGCAGGCGTTGCCAAAGCGCATGCTGATGTAGTCCTCATCAGCGGCTACGACGGAGGCACTGGTGCGTCGCCACTCTCGAGTATCAAGCATGCCGGAGCGCCATGGGAACTCGGCCTCGCCGAAACCCACCAAACACTCGTGCTGAACAACCTTAGAAGTCGCATCACGATCGAGACAGATGGCCAACTGAAAACGGGTCGTGACGTTGTGATAGCTGCCTTGCTGGGCGCAGAAGAGTTTGGTTTTGCGACCGCGCCCCTCGTGAGTCTCGGCTGCATCATGATGAGAGTTTGCCATCTCAATACTTGTCCCGTAGGTGTCGCCACTCAGGATCCAGAGCTGCGCGCCAGGTTTAGCGGTGATCCTTCACACGTCGTCAACTTCATGAACTTCGTCGCTCAGGAAGTGCGGGAGCTGATGGCCGAACTGGGCTTCCGCACTATTAACGAGATGATTGGTCACACCGAATGCCTCACGATGCGACTTGGGATTGAGCAATGGAAAGCGCGCGGGCTCGACTTCTCAAACATCCTTTATCGACCAGCAATGCCTGATACGGTTGGGCGTTATTGTCAGATCAAGCAGGAAAACGAGGTTGAGAAATCTTTGGATCAGACCGTGCTACTCGAACGTTGTAAGCCGGCGCTCGAGCATGGCAAGCAGATCACCGCAACCTTCCCGATTCGAAACGCCGATCGTGCGGTCGGCACAATGCTTGGAAGTCATATAACCCGAGCTCACGGCGCCGACGGGCTGCCGCCGGATACGATTCAACTTACTTTCAAGGGATCAGCCGGTCAGAGTTTCGGCGCGTTTGTGCCCCGCGGGTTGACGCTGACGCTTGAAGGAGATGCGAACGACTACGTGGGGAAGGGATTGTCAGGAGGAAGGATCCTTGTCTATCCGCCTAAGGATTCAACTTTTCAGGCGCACGAGAACGTGATTATCGGCAACGTCGCGTTCTATGGGGCTACGAGCGGAGAGGCATATATATCCGGTATCGCCGGTGAGAGATTTTGCGTGAGGAACAGCGGTGTGTTGGCTGTGGTCGAAGGAGTCGGAGACCACGGGTGTGAATACATGACTGGTGGTCGCGTGGTGGTGCTTGGTCCAACGGGCCGTAACTTTGCTGCCGGCATGTCCGGCGGACTTGCTTACGTGCTGGATGAGAAGGGTGACTTCATTGTTCGATGCAATCGGGCCATGGTGGAGGTAACGGGCATCGACGACGCGAGCGAAATCGAATTAGTCAAAAACATGATCTTTCGGCACGCAGAGTACACCGGTAGCCGGCGGGCGACCGAGATTCTAGTGTCGTGGGATGAAATGACTAGCAGGTTTGTTCGGGTTCTGCCACACGATTACAAGCGAGTGCTCGAGGGGGAAAAGGGAAGCGCGAATTTTGCACTGCCGGTTGTCGAGATGAGAGTGAAATCGGCGGATGTCTCTGGATAACCACTGCGAAACAGATGGGCAAACCGACAGGATTTATGGAGCACGCGCGGTCCGTTCCAATGGTGCGGCCGGCTTTGGAGCGTGTAACAGACTGGCGTGAATTCCATGGTCACTCGGATGACACTGAACTTCAAAATCAAGCTGCGCGCTGCATGGATTGTGGCGTGCCATTTTGCCATACGGGAAATGTGTTGGGTGGCGCTGCCTCGGGTTGTCCTATCAATAACTTAATCCCGGAATGGAATGATCTGGTCTATCGCGGGCGCTGGCGTGAAGCTTTCGATCGACTTCGTAAAACCAACGACTTTCCCGAGTTCACTGGCAGAGTTTGCCCTGCGCCATGCGAGGGCTCATGCGTGCTCGGTGTCAACGATAATCCGGTGACAATCAAGCGCATTGAACAGGCGATCATTGATCGCGCCTTTGATGCCGGTTGGGTAATGCCGCAGCCACCGTCCGGTCGCACAGGCAAGCGAGTAGCGATTGTTGGTTCTGGCCCGGCTGGTTTGACTGCGGCTGCTCAGCTTAACCAGTCCGGCCATCGCGTAACCGTGTTTGAGCGTGCAGACCGAATCGGTGGTCTTCTAATGTACGGCATACCCAATATGAAGCTTGAAAAGAGTGTCGTTCAACGCCGCACGGATTTGCTGGCCGCCGAAGGGATTGAGTTTGCCGTGAACACGAGCGTCGGCCGTGATTATTCCGTTGATAGGTTGATGAAAGAGTTTGACGCGATAGTGCTCTGTTGTGGTGCGGCACGTCCACGCGATCTATTGCTCGACGGCCGCTCGCTTTCGGGAATTCACTTCGCGATGGACTTTCTCCATCTGAATACGAAAAGCCTGCTGGATAGTAATCAAAGGGACGGACGCTTTTTGTCGGCGAAGGACAAGGACGTGATTGTGATAGGCGGTGGCGACACGGGAACGGATTGTGTGGGCACAGCTTTGCGCCAGGGATGCAGAAGTCTCGTCCAGTTTGAAATTTTAAGTAAGCCGCCTGAGACGCGAGCTCCCGATAATCCCTGGCCTCAATGGCCCAAAGTTTATCGACTCGACTACGGGCAAGAGGAAGCGGCCGCCCTGTTCGGTCGCGATCCGCGAACCTATTCGATCATGACTAAGAGTTTTGTTGGCGATAAAGACGGCCGGCTAAAAGGTGTAAGAACAGTTGGCATCATGTGGAGCAAAGACGAGAAGGGGCAGTTACGGCCGGTCGAGATAGCTGGAACTGAAAGAGAGTGGCGGGCGCAAATGGTGCTGCTCGCATTGGGTTTCGAAGGTCCGGAGACCGAAGGTCTGTTGACTCAAATCGGCGTTGCATTGAATGACCGCGGCAACGTCGCTACTGATGAAGACAAAATGACCAGCGTTTCCAAGGTCTTCGCTGCTGGTGACATGGCTCGTGGTCAATCATTGGTAGTGTGGGCCATAGCAGATGGCCGGCATGCAGCCAGAGGCGCAGACAAATTTCTGAGGGGCGGAAGAACGTGACGTTTGCACGAACTCAATGGGTATGGATGAATGGTGAGGTGATCCCGTGGAGCAAAGCGACAACACATGTCTCCGCTCATGGCCTCCATTATGGCACGGGTGTATTTGAAGGTATCCGGTGCTACGCAACCAATAATGGACCAGCGTTGTTTCGTGTTGAGGAGCACCTCGCACGGTTTTTTGCTTCGGCCGAGATACACGGAATCGAGATTCCGTTTTCATCGGACCATCTTACTGATGCTATTACACGGGTAATTGGGAAAAATGGGTTCAACGCCTGTTACGTTAGACCAATTGCTTACTTTGGCAGCGGAAGTCTCAGCCTGTACCCGCGTGAATGTGCTGTGGAAGTTGTGATTCTGGCGTGGCCCTGGGCGGACTATCTCGGCGCCGAAGGTCAAAAGCGAGGCGTCTCGGTAACGGTATCACCGTGGCGAAAGTTTGAATCAAAAGTGATGCCCACGACCGCGAAAGCATGCGGGCAGTATGTCAATTCAGTGCTTGCCATAAGAGAGGCGGTAAATCGTGGATTTGCTGAGGCAATTCTGCTTGATGCCGGCGGCCAGATTGCCGAAGGCTCCGGTGAAAATCTTTTCATCGTAAGTGGCAAACAATTGCTTACGAATGATGTCAGCCATTCGATTCTGCCTGGGATAACACGGGACGCGGTGCTCCGGATCGCCAATGACCTGGGTTACTCTACCAAGGTAAAAGCGTTGAGTCTCCAGGATCTGCTCTCAGCCGATGAGGCCTTCTTCACTGGGACCGCGGTTGAAGTAACGCCCATCAGGGAATTGGACGAAACTCCAATCGGCACTTGCACGCCCGGTCCGGTAACAGCTGAGATTCAACGAAGTTTTTTTGCTGCTACGGCTGGGCTAGACGAGCGATACAACCACTGGCTCTATCACGCTGTATGATTCAAAGAATCGAAATCTATGACACAACGCTTCGCGACGGCTCGCAAGGCGAAGGTGTCAACTTTTCAGTTTCCGACAAATGTCGCATTGCGGAGCATCTCGATGCGTTTGGTGTCGATTTTATAGAGGGTGGCTGGCCCGGTTCGAATCCGCGCGATGTGGCATTCTTTGAAAGAGCGAAAAAACTGAAATTGAAAGACGCGCGGCTCGCGGCCTTTGGTTCGACGCGACGTCACAAACTCACCTGCGATACAGATAGCAATGTACAAGCACTGCTAAAGGCTGAGACTCCGGTCGTAACAATATTCGGTAAATCGTGGCTGTTTCACGTTGCGCACGCACTTCGTTTAAGTCCTGCCGAGAATCTCGAGATTATAGAAGACACCGTCAGTTACTTGAGTTCCCGTGTGCCTTCTGTGATCTATGACGCCGAGCATTTCTTTTGATGGTTATCAGGCTGACCCTGCTTATGCGCTTGCAACGTTAAGGGCCGCAGCCGCGGGTGGACCAAAGTGTATCGTCCTGTGCGATACGAACGGAGGAAGTTTGCCCGACATGGTTGCGCGCATTACACGCGAAGTACGTGAACAGATTGCGCTGCCGTTAGGCATTCACTGTCATAACGATGGGGAGCTTGCGGTAGCGAACACCCTGGCCGCGGTGTCCGCCGGAGCTTCACATGTGCAGGGCACGATCAACGGCTACGGTGAGCGCTGCGGCAATGCAAATCTTTGCGCGGTTATTCCCAACCTGGAATTGAAACTCGGTCATGTCGTCATTGGCCCACGACGTTTGCGGCGGTTGCGCGATACTGCACGTTTCATTAGCGCAATCACTAACGTGTCGCTCGACACGAGAGCTGCTTTCGTAGGTGATAGCGCTTTTGCGCACAAAGGCGGAGTTCATGTGTCCGCAATTGAACGGAATCCCGCTACATATGAACACATCGCGCCTGAAGTCGTTGGTAACAACCGACGTGTACTAGTTTCAGATCTTGCCGGTCGCGCAAACCTGCTCGCGAAAGCGCGAGAACTCAGAATTGAATTGAGTGACGAGCAAGATCTCCTCAATGAATTAAAACGATTGGAGAATGAGGGTTACGAGTTCGAGACCGCGGAAGCGAGCTTTGAATTACTTATCTCTCGACTTCGAGGCAGCTCTCGGCCATTCTTCAAACTCCTTGGGTTTCGCGTAATCGACGAACATCGTGGAGCGCTGATGCCGATGAGTGAAGCAACCGTAAAGGTGAAGGTTGGTGATCGCATCGAGCATACCGCAGCGAGCGGAAACGGACCGGTCAATGCACTCGATAAAGCGCTCAGAAACGCTTTGAAGGAATTCTACCCCTCGCTCACGGAGATCAACCTTGTTGACTACAGCGGGTCATTTCGAGCAATCTTTCCGGCACGGCGAGTCTAGTGCGGGTACTGATCTATTCCTGCGACGGACGGACCCGATGGGGTACGGTTGGTGTTTCAGCAAACATCGTCGAAGCCAGTTGGCAGGCACTGGTAGACTCTGTTGCCTACAAATTAACCAGCGATGGTGTCATCCCGGTCCGCGACGAACTTGAAATTGACGATACAGACAACCCTTTAAAAGAAGCGATTAGCTGATGGAGCGCGGAATCGAGGAATGATCGCTAGGATTTGGATCCTACGAACCGTGGGACTGTTGTATTGACCTCAAAGGTCTCGGGTCAGGCCTTGGGAGTTTTGCTCCCAAGTAGCGCAAGAGATGTGCAGTGACAGTTAAAAAATCTGAGCATTTTTGACTGTCTGGAACCGGACGAGATAGAGTTTTTGAGAAAAACTACAGCAACTTTACAACAACTCCCTTGAGCTCGATTTTTTCTGTTTGTTATAAGTCTTTGAATTAATGAGGATATTGGTAGCGGGGGGCGGGATCGAAGCGCCGGCCTTGGGGTTATGAATCCTAGTTTGACCGCTGCATACAACGCCTTTCAAAGAATAAACCATCATTTTCCGCGGGAACACAGTCGTTTGAGCAGAACTTGACGCACTCCGATGCATATAGCGCAAGGAAGATTACAGCAACTTTACAACAAATCTCACGACCGCGATTTATAGCCTATCCACATCCCTTCAGGTTTGCCCTTAGGCTTACCAAGTCCTAAATACAATGCGTTGGCAGTGAATATATTAAAATCGATCGCGAAGAATTCCCGGCTGTTTTCGTCAAACACTTCACGAAAGGTGAATAGAGTTCGCGCGCCACTCAAGCGCGGCATTAGACACTGAAAGGTCGCGGTGCAATGGCGTTCGACCCTGAAGAGATCCTGTCCATTCTGGATCGTTGTTGCGATGACTTCACGTTTCCGATGCTCGACAACGGGTATGTGTATCTTGCCGCGACGCGGCTCTCTCTTTACCGCTCGGCAACGGACTGGGCAATCGTGATTGAGGTGTTTGGGTTCTCGCCACGAGCAGGTTTACCCGACACTCATATTTACACCTTCGCGAGCCGGCTTCACGACCGCGATCCTCCGGAAGGCTATTTTAACCGACAGGCCTACGAGAATTACCTTGCCAACAATCCACACAACGAATCTCGCTTTGTCTTTCCTGTCGACGAGGGGCCGTGGCAAGATGCCGAGGATCTGGAGTTCGTTGCTCGAAGAGCGAACGTGATCGTCGTGCGCGACCAGGCCATTGCGCTCCCATCCGTAGCCGACTACGTGCGCCACGGTATTGAACTTGAATTGGAACCTCGCGTCCAGGTATTTGAACTCTGCCGGTTCCTCGCTGGCATCATGCGTGAACAGGTGTTGGCGACACCGGAGGAACGGCGTATCAGCGTGCTTCCAGAAATGGAACTGATTCTGCAATTGGAAGAATGGCATCACTCTAACGTGGTTGATGATAAGGAACGGCCGAGCGGCTCCAAGACGTTCCAGCAACTTGCTCAGGTGCTGGTTACAGGAGATGTAAGCCTGTACCAATCCTCGCAACCGTCAAACACTCATTGGCGAAATTGGCCCGGGGCTGGACGCCTTTAGAGCCATTCCTGCTATGACGACATTGTGTGCTGGTGGGCCAATGCTGACAATTGCGCATCGTTTACGAAACGCACATTGTCCCTTCGTCTTGGCGTTGGGCCAGAGTATATAGGCGGTCTTCTCAAACTGCGAGCAGAATGTTTGGTTTTTTCAGCGCTCACGGCCCCAATTCGCCGATGGTAACATCATGGCCATCTCCTCTTGCGAAGGACCTACTCTCGGTCATCCGAAATCCAGTCAAGGAGCTCCTACACCAGGAAATGGACGAACTGGAAGCCCGAGGGTGTATGCCTTGTGACTGAGGTCTGAAATCAGTGGCGCGTGGTTCGCACAGAACTCGCACAGAAAAAGTCTCTCTTTTAATGTAAAGAAGCGTAGAAGGAGATTCCTTAAGGCAGGCGCCTCCATTTATGGACGCTGGATTTTTGGAACTACTTTTCGTTGGTTTTCTGCCCAGGCGCTATGTGTGCTAACGCACAGACCCCGCAACAGAAGCCTTTTACTCTGGTCCATCCAACCTAAGGGCCACTGCTCGGAAATGAGCAACACCGAAAGGCTTCCCCAATGCGATCCACAAAAGGACGTATCCTCTGTACTGAGGATCATGTTGATACTCGGGAGTTGATTGATTTTGTCCTAACCCAATACGGCTATGAGGTAGTCTGCTCAGCAAGCAATGTTCAGGCTATTGATCTTGCAAAAACTCAAAACTTTGATCTGTATCTGGTAGACAACTGGATGCCTGGACTTTCTGGTACGGAGCTTACCGAAAAGTTACGCCAGTTCGATCTAAAGACACCCGTTCTCTTCTACTCAGGAGCGGCGTACGAGACTGACCGGGAAGCAGCACGCGTTTCGGGTGCTCAGGGATACTTGGTTAAGCCCGCAAACGGCGACCAGTTGATAGCCGAGGTGACACGACTGATCGCGGAATCCAAAACTACTTCACCTGTCAAGATCGCTGCGTAACCGCGGAGGATGGTGGCGGGCGGATACACAAAAGCAAAACAGGAGGAAATACAATCATGAAAACACAAATTTCAATCATTAAATCAATCGCGATATTAATGACTCTAACTGCCCTCCTCGGCGCGACTTCCATGCAAGCCGTCCCGCAGACCGAGAAGAGCCTGTACGAACGGCTTGGCGGCGTCTTCGCCATCGCCGCAGTAGTTGACCACTTTAGCGACGCGATTGTGCAGAACCCCATCGTGGGAAAGAACTCGAAGAATCCAGCCCTCAGGAACTGGCACACGAACAACTTGGGCAGGTTGCCCGGACTCAAGTTCATGCGAACCCTTTGGGTCTGCGAGATCACAGGCGGGCCGTTCAAATTCTCGCCAACAAAGCCAGGTAAAACTCCTTTGGGTCTTGAGGAGGCGCATCGTGACCTGCATATTTCGCCAGCGGAATTCGACGAGGTCGCGGCC
>Ga0157379_10001257_pt1 | contig 20590 bp, 25 predicted proteins | sample S25metaG_FD_121802 | JGI IMG/M metagenome (GOLD analysis project Ga0157379, IMG submission 121802) | Switchgrass rhizosphere microbial communities from Kellogg Biological Station, Michigan, USA - S2-5 metaG | ecosystem: Host-associated > Plants > Roots > Rhizosphere > Soil | place: USA... | reverse complement strand
GATGATGATATGAGTGATGATGATGGTGATGCTATGACTGAGGATCCTCTGGCTTTGGACGTGAACGGAAACGTCCCAACTGCCGAGTAAGTTCACACTTTAACAATCTTCTGTGAATCCTTATAATTAATTATTATCAGGGTTATTGGTCGAAGGCGCGAAGAGATCCGTCGGCAACGAATTGAATCGGAACAACGCCGTCGCGATGAGCTCCGGGAAGGTTATGCCAAGCTCAAGCATACCCTCCCTGTCAGCAACCAGAAGTCAAGTAAGGTCAGCTTGCTTGATCGCGCGGTGACGTACATTCGTCAATTGGAGGCAAGTCAGTCGGCTTTAACAAGCAGACTCAACGGCGCTGAGGAAGAACTAAAACGGTTAAGGGAGTGAGTAGTGATCCTCATTTTATTCTAACAACAATCTGACTTGTAATTTTAGTGTCAATGCCGATCTCATGACAACCCTGACCGAACAACATCGCGCCGTCGGTGTCCTCGCCGCTGCCCACGCCGCCACCACCGGCACAAATTTGAGTGAGCCTTCGACCCCTGAAGGCTCCAAGAAGTCAAAAAGACAATCGCTATAAATTGGCTTCCCATCTCGACATCAACCCCAAAATATTCGATCCCTAATCAAAATTTCAGTACAAGACAGAACAGACCTCACACGATGGGTCAGGTACCCGCTTCCCCTCTTTCTCTCAACTATACTTATCCGCTCTCTCAATTCCGATGATTTCGAAATGCCTCCTCCACGACCGCCTTCCCTAACGTTTACGCTTGGCCGTCACGACCTCATGATTATTAGACCCCTTAGAGGGCCCTTCTCTTCGTTTCAGCTGGATCTTGGTGGTTGAGCAGGCCTTTGTTCGCTCGCTCGCTTCTGCGTAGTGTCAAGGTCGAGGTTATGCGGTCCTCTTGACTGAGCGAACCCGCCTCGTTAGCAATGCTCCTTCCTTTATCTCGTTGATTCGACTCCATTCACGACAACATTTTATTCCATTTATTGTCTAGACATCTCTCGTCTACACGGCTTAACTCGCCCAGTGCGTTTATCTGCACACGACTACCTTATCAACTGGCCTCCGGCAAAAGTTACCCTTTCGGTTCTATCCACTCTCTGCCTCTCGCTGATGCGAGTCCGACTCCTCCAGCCTTCGCGTACGCGAAGCGCATCCACCGACCGCTGTTTACATCATTGATGCCTGGCCCGCCCCCATCCGTCCGCGCGTCAACTCTCTGAGCTTGCTCGGATTGAAGATGATGTATGCGGTGTTTGGATGTGTCTGTGTGCGCTAGGGTTTTTGCGTGTCCATTCCCGCCCAGCCGGGGTCCGGTGTACGATATTACAGGAAGGATAGATCGGATTTCCTCTCTAGTCATTCCGCGAGCGCCAGCGCTTGCGTGAGCACGTTTGGACAGCCCGTTTACCCTTTTCCTCTTATCGTTCCCCATCCCCATCGTCTCTCATTCATTCCCCCAGAACCGTAATACGTGCTTCTTGTCTGCCTCGTGGCCATCAATAGATCAGTTATGGCTTGGACGGCCTGGTTGATTTGGTATCTCGTATGCTCAATTATGCTCATCTATGCCCCTTCTCATCCTGTAGTCTCGTCGTGCATGCACGTTGAATTTTCCTCTGTATGGTACACCTGTGGTGTAGTTTTGTACATCGGAGAGTGCCTGGCTACTTGCTTCTGAATAGTACATATGATTACTACTCGTTTAATTGCCATTTGAAAAGTAATTGCAAGTCTATTTCAAAGTATTACGGAGCGTGGGGAATGCAAATGGACAGATCGTGGGGAACGCACAGCTTTTGAGTAGGCACTACCGCATCTTTCATTCTGAAGATTTTTTCAGTGCCAAAGGAAGTAAGTTGCCAACAAGTATCGACTTCTACGAAAGAAAAGGTTAATCAACCAAGACCCCAAATTGGAGGGAAGCCAGGCCAGATGACCTGCGAATGTGAAGAATCTTGTCAGGCAGCATAATGAGTGAACATAACGCCACAAAGGCGATCCCAACTTATCTTTAGATTCCCCAAGCATCTTTAAGTATTTTAGGGTAATAATCTGCTATTAGCAAAGAGAGACCGGTATCGGAAGGACGAAAGCTGCTGAAATCCAGGAACCTATGCACCGTTATTGTTGGGATGAAAAGTAATTTCCGTAAAGATCGTCCAAGAATTCGGCATAAAGATTGCAGACTTTTGCCAAGAATATAGACATTTGAAGAGTTATTGCCAGACGCAGGGAATACGTGAATCGATGTGAGCGTCCGTATACTGTTTCCATAGGTCCTGGTAGGCATTCTTTGGGCCTGAAGAAGAGGAAAGGCGTCCGGAATAAGTCACTGCTCAGAACATGAAGTGACAGAGGGTAGAGTGGTCGCGTCAGTTAATAATATAGAAATTCCTGACAAGCATCGAGTATTCACCTATGTAACTATCTGCAGTTCGGAATAGAATATGGAGGTACTCGAGAACCTTGGTGATCAGAGTGTGAATATCGACTAACAAATCACAATTCCTATAGAAGTACCTTTTCTTGGTCACAATTCTTCGGGTGGGCCCGAAAAGGAGATATGCATGCAAAAGATATCGACAGGTAGAAAGACTCAGCATATCCTCTGGATGGGAAGATGTCTTCCATGTAATGGGAGTATCGCGTATAACCCCCGTCGAGCGTAATGTTGGAAGTCTTCCGGAATGGAAAACGGCCTCTGAGCCCTCGCCATGTCGCGAAAAGGGTTGATTAAAGAGTGGTTAAGCCGAGTGATTCACCGTTGCTTGCTGGGGCCATTCCCAGTTCAGAGAACACTCAAGTGCTGGCACAGATTTAGCAATCCGTATAGTCGAGGTACAAGCGATATCAACGCCTGGAACGAGGGAATTCTTTCAATAAAACCGTCGCAATCCTGGATATTCGGTCCAATGTACGATGCCACGCTGGGAGACACCGTAACGGCCACTTCGCGCCGATCCTTTGCATATACTGTCCAGTCGCCGGTCCTGCACGATTCAAACGGCTATGGAGCCTCTTTCGGTAAAATATTAACTAAGTAGTTTAGATATAGAGTGACGGATCTCCGAGGGGATAACGCTCAAAATGAGTATATGACCTCGACGGTTGAGGGTCGCCTTCTTCAACCTGGAGTTCATCTAAAACTAGTCATTCTTCTGTTTTCACTGTTAAGCAGCTTTCAAACACGCACGTTATTTTATTATGATGATTTTCTGTCGAATCCTCTTCCCCGCTGTCTCTATCCTTGGCATTATTGGCCACATTTCGGCCTCTCCTCTTCCAGGTGAGCGCGGAATTGCCGTTGAAGTAATAAGAATCTAATGCATTACTCTTATGGACCGGTCAGTCGTAAACCAAAATGGCATAACCTCTGAAACGTCCTTGTACCCCAGGTGAGTCGTGGTTACGGTTACAATTTTCCTCACAACGTGGCTAATGCCATCGTCAAGGTTGGATGTGCCAGGTATCGATTGGAACTTTCTGGGGAGGATATTAACGGGGGGGAAAGGCCCATGAGTATTGACACCAGAGGACGGGACGTCATTCTTGTAGCAAACTTAAGCTTGACCGTCCCAGCATCGGCGCCAGGCGGTGTGCGACCGTTGTAGTGTCCCGTCTGGATTTTGTGTTTTGTTTTGTTTTGTTTTATTAATTATGAAGAGGAATAAGATACAAATTGAAGCGATTTCAGTTTGTTTCGTCACCGTTTTTCAACCTTCACTTCACTCTTGTATATTTCCGGCGTTAGTAACGCATCGACAGTCTCAATAATTCTGTTGGTTTGCATTGGTACATACATTTCTGAATCCACCGTGACAAACCAAAACCAAACAGGTGAATTGGGATTGTCTCGATACTGCTGATCCTGAGGAAGAATAAGCTGAAGGAGGATTAACGATTAATCCGGGGTCTCCTCTTCCTAAACCACTGTAAAGACAGATGAAGCGTGTACAGAAAAATATGCAGCTTACAGAATAAATTCAAACATTCACACATAAGCAACTAAATAGCGATATAGTTGATTTGAGTCAAACCGTGAACGTTGGGGCCACAGTATGACAGCATTGAATGGGCACCCACAAGAGTCCATAAGCTACACCTTTCCTCCTCCCCCCTTACGACTTCCAGTCCATACGCTAGGCATCCAGCCTTTGCTTCCTTTCTTTATCTGACCCAGTTATCCTCCTTTCATTGAGACTCATTTGCTTCTCTCTCGTTCAACATGTGGTATGGAATATCGGTTTTACATTGCCTTGAGAGCATTGGAGATAATATTCAACTATTTGACAATAGGTGTGATAACTGTCTATTGCTTTTGCCCTTAGTATGTGGTTTTACTCTCAAATGCAAGAAGGATGTACTGAGGTGCTAATATTGTTCTCGTAGCGTGCAGGTGCGATTGCTTGGGGTGTCTTAATAGCGGTAAGTATCCTGCCTTTCCTCAGCCACCGGCACTCTGATCAATCCGAATTTGTAGCTATACAGTATTGCTGGTAGCATATTCCTATTAAGAGATGGTCAATTCCTTTTCTTCGTATATCCCGAATGGTGGGTTTACTTCCTGGCCCGTGCCTCATGCCACCCACGTTGCACTCATCGACTTGTGTTTACTCTTCAACCTCAGGTTCATATACGGAGGCATTGGCATGGGTATTGGGGCGGTAGCGATCATCAACATCATCGCCCTCTCCAATCGTTCTTACATATGGATACGCGTTTGCAAGTTCCTATGGCCATTCATTGTAGTCATTTCTGCAATCCGTGCGATTCTTATGATCGTCGAACTGAATCGCGGGTGAGTACATAAAATGGCCTTGCAATGTGGTACTCAGCTGAGCAATATCCCAATGTCTATTAGACAGGACAAGATTGTCTGGGAATGCCAGAATGGCGGTCAACTATGGGGTGCATCTGCAAATGCTGGATACGCAACTACAACGTCCTTTCCTGATGGGATATGTGCATCGGGATTCTCGAGTCTATTCACTGTGTTCATTGTCTCGTTGTGTATCGACTTGGTCTGTCAAGTGGGTGGATATGATTACAGTCCCGTGGACAGTTTTGACTTATGACCGTCTATAGTTGTACATGCTCTTCCTCAACTGGCGGTTTTCGAAGCGCTTGGAGCATTACAATGCTCTTAAAGGGCCATTGTACGGCGGTGCGTGCCTTTAATTGCAGTCTCCGCTAACCTAAGGAGCTTACATTCCTTCTTTTAGGATATTACAACGCATGAAAACCCCGATAATATATCTGACTTGATTTCCGGTGTACACGTATATTCTCGATCTAATATCCTTATCTCCATCTCGGATTTTGTGGCTCGAACACTGTCTCTATTCTTCTCTCCTATTCTCCTCTTTAGTGTTTCTTTCCTCGCTGAGCATTCATTAAACGACTCTTATGACGATGATTACGACCCCCCTCCAATATCTTTACGATCCACTCTTCACGATTTCAGTTTGTCATTTTATTCTTTTCTTGTCATTTTCTTACTGGGCGGCCATAGGCTACTCAGTCACGACCTTTTCTGTGGCTTCGTGCGTTCGATCCAGTCTTTGGATCGACGCGGCAGGACTTTTTGCACACCCTATTTTTGCAGATATATTGCTATGGCATTAGGCCGTATTAATAAATCTGTCTTGGATGATGCGCTGTATTTGATGACCGAGATTCTCTGAAGGGGTTCTGCAGATATATCTGCATTAGCAAACGTTCAGATTCAACTGCAGGTTCAAATTTAGTTGATCCTTGACACGACAATGATGAGGCGATGACGATGATCGGGGCGCATGGGACCATCCATATCCTGGAGTGTAGTCCAGATTTACATGCGGTCCGTTCATTATATTTTGATCTACAAGACTGATGATTCATGAATACTGCGAGATATTCATCGTTAGCACCAGTACCCTTTTCGTCATTACTCTGACCACTAAGGAATAAACGTTGTAACCATACGAGAAGAAGTTCTTCTAGCGGATCAGTTACGTGGTTCGAGCGTATCTTGAATTGTTGCTCCACTCCTCAATAAAGGTACAGTACACGTTTGTGCTAAGTTGACTGCAGGGATGCGGATCTGAATCGGATATCCAACGGATCCTCACTTCCACTCTTCCGTCCGCCTCTGTACACTTAAAAATTGGTGTGAAGCAACGTAGACGAGTTGTTACTGACTCGATGGATGTGAATCGGGCAGCAACTGAAAGAGATAAAATACTACCTACACGTGCACAGAGGAATGTAAGGCCCATAATGAATTGAATTTCGAAAGTGCGGTCGTCGTGAATGAGATCTATTGATTGACACGTTGAGTTTGACTCCTGAACCTTCGTAGATTGCAAGCCATTCCTCCATGTGGCAGGCCGTGTCCTCCGTCATCAATAACAATTTGGCGTACTGGGGTAGGCAAAGCTTATGAGTTGGACGCCCGATACGTTATTCGAGAACCTCAATGAGGGGTTTCCTGGATCCTGGTATATCGTCCCCGTCATCCGTAGACGCGGGCTTCGGGTCTGAGGAGGTGCTCATAGCAGCCTCGTCTTCACTATCATTATCTTCAGACGCAGAGTCACTGGACGACGAAGATGGATCCGAATCCGAATCCGAATCCGACTCCGACTCCGAACTGGAAGACTCAGAGGTGCCCTCTCCTTTTCGCCGCACCTCAAATACCCCTAAACCCAGATTCTAAACGGAATACTAAATGAGTCATGTCACGTGGAGATTATTCGATGCAATCGGGGGGACATTACCATCTCAATGTGCATCTCCGTCTCATCTTCCAGATGCTCAATATCCAAGCTGGCTGGGTCCAGTGTTGCTAATTCCGCATTCGATGATGCAAGTAGAGGCAAAAACGCTTCTGCGCGAGATAATACTGAATGAGGTGGTCAGGTTAAGTCAATGCGTAAAACCAACGAAAGGAAGATCACTTACTATCGCTTGGAGGTATAGCGCAAGGTCTTGAAGGTGGTAGCGGCATTGGTATCTCCGGGCCAGAAAGAGGCTTGGAAGAAGTTGTGTTCGCTTCTATTGATTCAAGAAGGCGTTCTAAAAAGGTGAAATAAGGATTAAAAGCCTAACCAAAGGTGTATTTCGGAGATGATCACATACGGAGACGAGTTTGTCTGGCGTCTTCGTCCTCTATTTCGAGAGTTACAGAAGACTTTGGTTGTGATTTCCCTTTGCCCTTGGGCGATCTGATGGAGTCTATGGGCATTTTAAAGCACGCTTTTGGCAGTCCTTGTTGCAGCGGAAGTTTGACGGAAGCAAAAGAAAGCCCAGAACAGTTGTGGGCGACAGTGGACTGTAAGGATGCCGCATCCTTTACTTAGTGGGTGGTGTGACTTGGTCTGTAACGAGCAAGGGAAACCAAGGGACAGATGGATCAGTTGTCAACAAGGGTACGACTCCCTCATGTTCCATATTTGGTTATTTTCTAGGGGTGTCTCGGGCGGTCCAGGCGGTCCAAAATTACTAGGAACTTGTCCAGGACAGTCTGGACCAGCTACCCGGTTTACTGATGCTGCGGCCATTTTGTACAATAGACAGACGTAAGGATTAAATTTCATGACTGTGTTGCTCATATTCGATAACTGACGCAAATAAATCCACACCCAGTCAGTCCCATGGATGACGCAGAAGAGGAGTAAGTGGCATTGGATGCAATGGAGGAGAAGCTAAATGATCCTTTCAGAACGCCAGTCTCTGGTTTGAGATCCCACCGCAATGCACTTAGCCGGATAAACCATACCCTTCCGGAGAATGTCCTTACGGAAAGTTTCACTTCGTTGAAGTTGCCATTTTGGGACCGTGTTCATGCTGGTCTCAACACTGACCCTAGGTTTACCTCGTCTTTACCTTGTCTTACGGTTTGCCGAAGTTGGAGGAACGTCATTATCAACAATGCATCATTCTGGAAACGTATTAAAGCTTCGGATGGACAGTCGTCGTATAGGGGCATGCTTGAGGCCCACAAGGGACGCCAAAGTTTGGATTTGTTGTCCTGATTCAGATTTTGGCCACCATATGCCTAGTGACCGGCCGTTCCTCCTTCCCTTGCCCCAACGAGCAGAACAAATTACGATTCACCTCTAATACGAGTTCTCCAAATTCATGGTTGTACGGATGGATCCTCATTTGGCACACCATATTTGACAAACCTGGACATAGGCCTCCCAGCTTTTGAAATCGAAGCAACTTTCTCGTGACCTATTGACCTTCGCGAGACAATTCCATGCTTGCAAAATTCGATTCCTACAAGATCTAGGGGCTGAGATGACTTCGCCTGATTGAGTTGCACAGGTGCTAGGATTGCGAAGTCTGTCTCGTCCCTAGTGGCGCTATCGATAATGTCATATCACTCTGATCTCATTTATCCACCAGCAACAAGTGCCGATTATACATTTCTTCCCAAGGTTACATGCACATCTCACTTTGCGGTTTCCTGGCCTTCAAATTGATAAAAAAACTATCCCCATCCTCCGAAAATTCGACTACTCCGTTTGGACTTTTATTGGGGGTCTTCCGTAAAAGGTCTTGGGATGATGGGGAAATCAAATTACTGGACTTTTGCCGTCTCCAGGATCTTCATAAAAGATTACCGACTTTGGGATGGGCCTGCTGGGCGGCAGTAGTGCAACTTGCACTAACTAGGAGGAATCCTTTCAAGGAGTCTGACTCCAACGCGTACCCTCACGGAGATTCTAAACTCCCCATTCCAAACACAGGTCTGAACACAAGTTTACCATGGCAGTTTAGGGCTCGATGGACCGCTAGCCTTTCTCCGTGCTGTTTGTGCCAACTCTTTTACCAAAGAGAACACGATTTTTAAGGAATTTAAATTTGCCAGGACGAAGGAGTATGTACCTCGTGAATCGCATCTCTGGAGGTACGTTCTAGTGCGGCAATTCGTGACGATCGGGGATAATCACAGCAAGCAATTCTTTTAATACTTCTCAAATCCAAAGAAATTCAAGTTCGGGAACATGGAAGGGATCACCTATTCTCTTTACAAGCCAGTTACCGAGCGGGAACACAAACCTATGGCCACTGATGTTCTTGAATTCGCAGAAGCCAGAATCGATGAAAATTGTCCGCTCTGTCGCATCCATCTGGCGCCTTGTACCAGCGTATCAGCTCATACATTGGATGCTTTCAAGAAGCTTGGTGTGGAAGTAATCGAATCTGAGTCACGCTTACTGGATACTTCAGAGATAAACGTGGTTTGACGTTGGCAAAGGAGGGTCTTTTATCCTATAGTGAACAATCTATACGAGAACGATCAGAGCGATGAGGAGCTCGATGGAATCAGGTGGAGGATGAAAACGTCATACTCTAATTATTGAGTTGATCACCACTCTTGTGAGGAATTATACGAATGTTTTGATAATATGTGCTCTAGTTGAAAAAGGAGGATGAAACTGCCGAAAATGTCCTTCTGAAATGTAACGGCTGAACTATTCTTTAAAAGCCATTTTCCCATATACCATTTTTCTCCGGACTGTGGTACTCATTTCAGAAACCCTACTTGTTGGAATTAGATCCAAATTTTGCACTAACAACGTCCAGGGAGGGCAACTAAAGTTGTGGGGAACGCCAATTAGTCTTCATTGCCGGTGTGATATTTCTCATAATGGCTCGGCTCTAAACCTCAGCGAGTTCTTATTGGCATTCCAGTGTAATCAATCTTTGTCGTCCCATCATAAACATACCATGTCAACTTGAATCGGGAAAATGGATCCTCGGGACCTCAAGACTGTATATTTAGAGCTATTTTACACTATCTCGAAATATATTTTGCTAGATTTCGAGGTATATCCTGCTATTATGTTGAAATGGGTCACTCTTCGCTATAATATTGAAAGAGGTTGAGAGAACAAACCATCACAATCGAGAAATACCCAAGATAGGGTATGTATCTAATGGCCTTTTCAGGACTGAAAGGAGAGAGTTTAGTAAAATGGCGTACCCTCGCACGGTACCAACAATATGTTCGTTTTGGATCCATTCAAGTCCCTGATATAATGAAATATCATGGTCATAGTTGTTGTCGCCTTTAGTCAACATCAGTTGTTCAGGGGGTGGAACTATGCACCCCCGTCTAGCCGATCGTCAATAAAATAGGAGTTTCTTTGCATTGTGAAAGGTATGTACCTTTCTAGTGGAGCAGACCGTGCCTCGAGAACACGATGAACAATAGGAATGTCGACTCCAGGTATTCGATACACAACAATATCGCCTGTATTAAAGTTCTCGAAATATCGGGAATAGCTATTCGTTAAGAAAAGAATATCGCCACGCTGAAATCCAGGTTCCATTGAGCCGCTATGTAATGGTTTCAAATGATGTCACGTTCCAATCCTCTGAGAATGGAGACTGACCTAAGGACGACCACAACAGGACTCTCTACATTTAAAAGAAGGCCCAGAAATTTATGGGACATCAACGCCCCTGTGATTACATTTGCGAATGCGAGATATTCCAGTAACGTCTGGAGTGCTGTGTGAATAGCCCCAGAATCCACAGGTCGAAACCCACCTTTCTAGTGATACTCAACCGCATAATATAGTTCTATCTTTTCGAAAGTTGTTTGGGGTGTTTCTGCTCGAGGCTTCCAACCATCATCGAATAAGTAGCGTTTTTGAGGGCGGTGCTGTCAACGTATCTCATTCCCCAAAAAGGAAATTGCCTCGTGGATGTCGCATGTCGGAGGCAAACTTCGAAGGCGCTCAACAAACCGCGTTTTCATGGAGAACACGATGCAGTATTCGATTAATAAATAATAGCCTGCTTCGTGTCCGTCCTTCTGCCCATACTATTACTATGCCACGCTCAAAGACGATACCCCTCCTCACTGTACTCACTATTCTGGCTTTAGTGACAACGTCAGCTGCTTTCGGTGCAGGCGCGATCCCAAATTATACATATCTCAACGGTTAATAAACTGCCGTATCTTAAAGTTAACGCTCTTACATTCAATACAGACAAGGCTTTCCGACATGGAGACATCGAGGAAATTTTGCCTACACTCTTGAAGAATGTGCATCTGGGAGGATCAGAAGGATTATGGGGTATTTTGAAGGCGATTTTAACATTCGGTATGGCTGGAGGTTTGAATGGCGTTAGATTTGGAAGAACGGATGTCGATAGGATATACTTCGTGAGCCGTGGAATGTCCAGAGTAATAACAGGTTCTAACGTATTTTGCAGGGAAATTGGCTCAGAGACTACTCCCAAGTGAAACAATATTGGTTTTAAGTTCTGATAATGTTCTAATGTAGCCGTCGATGTTCCAGGCTATGGATATTGGTGGACTCGGTACATTTACTGAACCTACCTTATTGATGATCATCCGTGTCCTCGGATTTATGGTGGAGATGTTTTTCAGCAATTTCTCTCTCGTAATTCCTGATTTATAGCTTAACAGACATTTGGATTTGCAACGGCCGAGTTCGAAATCACCTCTGAGAGACTAGGTGTCTACCTTCCAGTGGTGAGTTTCAACAATACCGAGAGGGATATGGTTTCTAACACTACATTGAACTCAGGAGCATATCGATAATCCAAAGTAATTAATAGTTCTAATATCTGAATTCACCACTCATGCGATCACAGAGGATACGCGCAGAAAGAGGGGGATGCTCGAAGCTTTCATCCAGGGCTCCGTCCGCCGGTAGATCCCCGAGAACTAGAGATTAATCCTCATAACGGGATGAAGGTGAATAGTCTCGTGTTCAGGATGGATTCTATTTTCGACCAATGATATAATAGAATTATATTGCCACGGAAGGCGAATCTTGGGATACATCTAGTGCGCATATTAGAAGAACATTGCGAGAATGTATACGACTGGGCCGAAAGTCCAAAGGAAGAGATAATCCAGACCAATACGAGGCTTTAAGGTATTTCTGTTACTTTTAATTATGCGATCTGTCAAGGCACCAATCTCATTATTCAGACTACTTGGAACGGCTCTGCATACTCTCGAGGATCTTACGGCGCACAGCAACTGGTGTGAGCTTGCTCTGAGAAAGCTCGGACACGCAGATGTGTACTGCCACGTCGGAGATGAAGGTGTGTTCTGAGAGGCAACTCCGGCTCCTTCTCTGAACGCATAGTTCGATAGTAATTATCGATGCGCCTAGTGGACCAGCACCTCCTCTTGTGACCGGGACCTTTGGGAGTGCTGACTTCATGCATAGCGTTCTTGGAGAAGGGATGGAGTAAGTCATTTTCATCTAATAATTCCCCTCTTGGACACTCACGATCTATTCAGTCGTTTAAGTGAAGCTAGCATGTCGAATCTTTCCACGAAGTTAAATAATGTCAGCGATTGCTTTTCTATTTTCCTTTCCGTGAAACCTATTATTTAAAAGGCAAAATCGAACGCGGAATCTCATATTCCAATCATCCATAGTCTTCTATCTGAATTCCTTCCATCCTCCCATGCCCATTCCCAGAAAATAGTACAAGCGGAAGCACTTCAATCCCAGGCGATGAATCTATCCTTGGATGATGCTGCTCCCCAGGAGGTACAAGACCTACTCTGGAAAATATTAGAATGGAGAGATAGGGTTTATAAAGATATTCTGGGAACTATTGCCATGATTCCAGGCTTGATGGAGTTATTTGAACAATTGACTGAGGCTTTAAATGCATGTGAGTAGTCTTACCGGTCAACCTGGGTTTTAATCACCGGTCCTTCAGTTGTTTTCAGCTTGCTTGATCCTTTCTTGAAGGTGTGTTATCCCGCACTGACGGGATGACGGATACGTATTGACCGTAACCGTTCCCCAGCCCGTCCTTGAAGATCTCATCAATACTCTCCATCAGAGAAGTAACGACGTTATTAACTCTGAAGAACAATACCGAGTGGGTGTAACACTGTATTCTTACCGAGACTACTTACCTACCTCTGAATGTCGTGAAAGATCTTTACCGATCCCCATGATTCTGATCCGTCTCATAGTATTCTGGCAAAGGTCCGTGCTAGCTTAACACCCACCAATTCTCTCGGTATTTTCTTCTTTCTGACTTCATAACAGGACCACTTTGCTCTTATCATGAATGAACCAGCGGGAAAGGTAGCGAAAGTCGTTGTCGAGCATGCAGTCAACTTGGTTGTGAAGGTATGTATTAAGCCTGGCTATATCTGTGCGGAAATCTAATGTCGAATATTTTATAGGCATGGTGTGAAGAGCGAGAAGATCCAAATGCCACTATTGACAAGGCCAGGAGAATTTTCTCGTTGCGCTCAGGATCTCTGCTCATCGTTGGGTTATACAGATTTTGGAAACGTTTCATCACCCCTACTTTGCTTCGCCCAATTCTGGGATCCAGCAGAAGATGCTAGCATGCATGACAAGATGGCTTACTTCGATGCATCCTGATGACAGGAATAAAGCACTGCATGGGTTGACGAAAGTAAAGCACCACATGAATCGATATCCCCGGTTTGCTTACTTCCGAAAATAGGAATCCGTCAGAGAGGGCCGCAATAAGCGTTTCACTACAAGGGAGGAACTGGAGGCGCAAGAAGAAGAATTGCAAAGGGAAATGCTTCGGAGACAAGCTGAAATTGCTGAGGCAGAACGAGAAGCCAAGGCCAAAGAGACAACTTCCGCACATTCCAACCAGAATGACGCAGGGAAGGGTGAGTCGAAATTTTTGCTGACAGAAATAATATATCTTTAACAGCATACACCAGCCCGTCAAATTCGTTATAAAGTCCAAAGGCGTCCTCCTATGTTTGAACGTTACGACGGACCCAATAGAGCCCATCGAAATGGTCCTCCAGGTGTCATTATCGAAGATGATGACGAGATTCCCCAACCACCGAAACCGCCCCAACACCTCCCGGATACGGACGAAGAGGAGGAAGATATCTACTTTACCAAAAGGAAAGGCCGAAAACCACACCATTTTGCACCGCCGCTGGACGATAGTCATTTTAGGCCGGCAAGTATTCTCTTTGACGTTGAAACAGGATTTCAGAGCGCAGTTGGAGATGCGTTTGTCGACTGGAAGATCAAGCGAAATTCGAGGAAGGGAAAGGGAAAGACGATCGAAGAACCCTCACCGTCGCCTGGGAGTCCCAAGAATCCTGCTGCGACATTCCAGCGGTTTGATACCGCTCCCCGAAAGAAACGACCTTCTGTCGTTGACATATTCGGATATCCCTTGAAGCAAGATGGCCCCAGTCGGTCAAAGAAGGACAGATCGCCTCCGCCAGCATTCAGGTTACGATATGGTCCACCGCCCTTATATGATGATGATGAGGCAAGTTCACTGTATGCACCTATCCAGAAGGGAAGATACGGGAAATATAGATGATTGCACTGTAGAGATAGGGGGTCGTGTATATTCTGTGTTAGGTACAATTTCAATCATATGCTATTTATGTATAGTGGCGTGCCAAAAGAATGGATGTGCGCTTTTTGGCCCGTATCCTAAACCACCCTGAGCATTGATACTCTGTAATAGTTAGATTTATATGGGGGAGGTAGTTTTGGAGAATATAAACACAGGTGGTTTCCATGTTTGAGAGAAATCCGGGCCATAATAAATTATTTATCCCAAATTTATATTTTATGGTCCATTTTCTTCTTGGCAGGATCTCCCAAACATGGAAATTAGACCAACTCGGCCATCTCACCTTGGGAAAGCGCTTGGACTTTCGACTACTAGAGTAGTGAGTCACCATCTGGTGCCGATGTATTTTCACCATTTGGACCCAGATGAACACAAGTCGATTCTTTTCACTGACTTGGCTAACATTTGATGTATGTATTATGCAAAAATATATCGCAGTAGCGTATTTACTCTCCGAACATGATTTTAAGATTTTCCATACTGTCTGTGTCACCTTCTTTACCTCCCAACGCGCCTTTGACCATAGCGGTTTTACGCTTCTGAATCTGGAGGATCCTATCTTCAATTGTATTTGAAATCTATAATGAATGAAATTAGTGATATAAGGTGTAGAAGTTCAGATACGCACAATAAATTGTTTCACGTGAACAGTCCTTTCTTGTCCTATACGATGTACACGGTCGATGGCTAAGGCGACGATATTCAGAAGACGATGTCACACAAAGGTCAGAAGTACAAACCTTGATTCTCCATGGCTGAATTCCACCAACAATCCATCTGACAAAGTATCGTTAATGCCAATGCCACTACGGGAAGTCGGAACACAAACCATATACACATGGTCCGCAACAGTGAGCTGAAGCAGGTTGTCAACAACGGTGCATCACGTCGAGATATGCATGACATACATTTAAACCCACTCCTCCTGCTTTCAAACTCACTACGAATACTTTTCCGCTTCGGGAAGGACGAGTAAACTCTTCGACAGCCTCGGCTTTCTTCTTCACATTCATCTCTCCATCAAACCGATAGAACGCAAAGCCATCTCGTCGAAGAACCACTTCAATCAAATCCAAAAAGCTAGTGAACTGCGAGAATACCACTGCACGGAAGCAAGGATCCTGATCCCGGAGTCGTCCTAATATATATATTTAAGCTTTAGTGTTGCTTATCGATTGGCATAAACATACGCAGATCCTCGGATAGTGCATTTAACTTTGTGGAGGAGTTGAAATCGTTCTTGCGAAGTACCACTGCTGGGGAAGACTTTCGATCCTCGCACAAGTCCTCATTGTCATCGTCAACAGGCATCTGTTTCACAGGCTTGCGCCTCACAATTTCAAGTAGCTGTGACTCCTAATAGGAGATCGTTTAAGAAGCTATGACGGCCAGGCCAGAGTGAATCTAACCTTTATTGGTCCATTACGACAGATGGGACAACGTCCCTCTTCGCCCTTCTCCTCACAAGACTGCAAGAAAGCCAAGGCGCAACTTTTACAACTTGGTTCTCTTCAGCACGCGGGGTTTACCTCAGGAATACTGCTACTTACCATGAATGAAAGCAATCCGGTGCCAGCACAGGTTGGTCCATCAAGTCAAGACAAAGTGCGCATTCTTGCGAATGAGCCTCGTCTAGCTTGGTGAGTACATCCTCAGCAAAAGTCGCGGATGGTGCTTCCGTATCGTCATCAGTACCGGTCTTAAACTTTGCAATCAAGGTGTCGACATCGACTTGTCCATTACCCTCCTCAATAACTTCAGATCCTTCTCTTTCTTTGATCTGGACCAGACTGGGATGTAGTACCGCGCGACGCAACCTATAAACAGTCATGTTAGAAGATATAAGTGGAGACATCTGGACGATAAACCTCATGAGCATAGCTAAGATGTGGGTATAATTCTTGCCAACAAGGCCCTTTGCTTTCAGTCGGTCATAGTTGTTCTTCGCATCGCTGTAGAGGGAGTCGTAGATTTTTCTCTCCAATAGGGTAAAATCGAGATGTTCGACAGTGATCTGAAACGAAGTGTAGGTATCTAGAGCCTCGCGACTATTATATGATCTTTCTCACCTCCTTCGCTGGCAAATCCACGATACGTTTTCCATCACGGTCACGCATATTCTTCTCTCTTCGCAGAAGAACACTCTCCAGAATAACCTGTACGATCTCAACGGCTTTGGGGTCCTGGTTAAGGAAGGGCAGCTGGATTATGATGCACATCAGGAATGGGAACCGGAAGATTAGACATGTACATACAGTAATGAAGGACCGGAAGAATGAATAGTCAGACCAAGGGGCGAAATCCAGAAATTTACTGATCAACACTTCTTCAGTAGAGTGCTAGGTCGACAATGCGATGGACTCACAGCAGCGAATATAAGTCCTCGAGCTTATTCACAATGGGTGTCCCTATAAGACACAATTTAAGTAAGGTCTCGACGTTGCAATGCCAAGAACGAAGTACCTGTCAAGGCCCAGCGACGGCGAGCTTTCAACGCGCAGCATGCCTTAGCCGTTCTACTTAACCTGGACTTGCAGTTATGCGCTTCGTCAAGCACAACCCGCAACCATTCGACTAGAATGAACAAAGATCAGCAGCGGTCAAAATGGCATTTATCAAGCCCAAACCTTGGAAAAGAGGCGAGCCATTGCGGGTCGTTTCATGTTTGGTCCATTCAGATCCAAGGATTCCATAGCTCGTTATCACGATGTTGATCTTGCCTTGGTCTACAAGGACGGTATCGAGATCATCGCGATTCTGACCATGCCATACCAGTACTTCAATACTTCCTTTTACGCTGGAGCGTCCCAACTCCTTGGCCCACTGGTCCATGAGCGAAGTAGGCGCAACGATTAAAGTTGTTGTAGGAGCCAATGTAATCGGTTTGTTATCATTGATTGGACGGAACGATGCATCGAGTTTGAGTTGTCTAGGGCGGGCTTGGGTTGAAGTACTTTGGCCTGCTGGGTTCGTCCCCGGTGGATCGACAGATTCAGGATCTCTACTTGTGTGCAGAAGGCTTGAAATCATAATGGTTTTGCCCATACCCACTGTAAAAGAGTTAGTAAAGTGATAGCTTAGTGGCGGAATACGTACTTTCTAGGTTCGTAAAATACGAATACAACGTTAGTCAGATATAGTGGCCAGGGTAGCAATATAAAGTTTACAGACCATCACTGAATACATGTCAGCGTGATATTGAAAAAGAAAGATCAAAGACTTACGCCAATATTCCACCTCGGCATGTCTTCTCAACCTTCGGGAACGTCACGCTCAGTTCACCAGAATATGGATTGAAATAAAAGAGTCTGGGATCATCTGTGATATCAATGATGCCATCTGCCAGTTCTTCGTAAGGGAATTGATATCTTCATAGGGATAAGCAAAAGTAACGACAGAAGGAGGCCATCACCATACTCTTCCCATAGGGGATGCATGGAATCAGCATCTCTTGCAGCTGCCATCCCCGATTCCAAGGAGTGCATCCAACTAATCGGTATCATTAAATCATTCTGGTTTGAAATCGAAGGCACAGGCTTACAGGAGAGCTTGCTTTTGATATGGTCGCAAGGTGAAGGTAAATGTGTCGGCTGGATCCATCTCCTGCATCGTGCTATCATTCTTCTGCGCTCTGTAATAACCACGGTTAACACGAAAGAAATAACACAAGAATTGACACCTACTTCTTGTATATCATATCAAGTTCGCCCTCTGTGAGAACTTCCTCTTCCTCCTCGTCACCACCTTCCGACCTCACCTCACCTCTACCTTTATCCACTGGTTTCAAGGGATTTTCATCTTTATTACTCTGAGTCATCATCTTCTCCGGCACATCCGTCGTCGAGCCCGATTCTCGAAGGAATGCATTCTTTCGTATAGGTTTGATGTCCAATACCTGGAAGAGTTTCAACAATGACGCTTTACGTTCGCGAAGTACTTGTTCGTCTAGTGTTTCTTGTCCTTCATTGAACATTGAGCGTGCTTCTTCTTGTGAGATAGAAGGTCTATGTTGTCTAAAGGCTTCGGCGAGGAGGTAGATACACAATTGGATTAACATTTCGTCACCAGTACGCAGGTTCTCGGGACAGTCGACCACGGTGCAATTCTTGAAATTGACAATCCCTGGGTGGATTCATATAAGAAAGAGATAAAATGCAATGGCAAATAATCAAACCTTGATCCATAAGCTTCGCTACCCATGAAGCAACTTCCTGAGGTAGTCGCCCGATTTCTGTTCACACTTGTCAGTGTCACAACAAGAAGTCAGCAGACACGATCTAACCAAAACCGCGAGAATTCGTGAATCGAACGACATTATCCACCTTTCCCTTCTTGACGGGCTTCGGCGCCGCATTTGCCTTGAACATTGAAGTTAACTTCATCTGCTTTCCTGAGGCTGCCTTCGGCATTGGCTTGCTGGAACCTTTAGAAGAACTGGTTTCTTCTTCAGCCCGCCGAATAAAAATCTCCTCTCCCGCTTTAGCCCATCCTCGACCTTTACACGTACTCCACGCGTTAGGGACAAGCAAAGAGCCAATATAGACGTTATGAAAGCCTGTTCGTTCCGACATTGGTGTCTCAGCCTTGGGCTTGGGCTTCGGTTTCTGGGGAGCTGTTTTGGCCACCACTGGTTCCTTCTTAACCACTGGCGGCGTGACCTTGCGCTTCTTGACTGGCGGTGGTGACACAGAGTATAGGGACGTGATTGACAACTCCCGAGGAGGACGTGGTGAAGAACGAATAACAGAAGAACTAGACGTCGCGTTAATTGGACAGTCCTTCAAAGTACTACGGACTTCAGGTGCTGGAGTGTTGGTTTCTCCTTCACTGTCAGATAAAAACAGCCGTTTCTTGGACTTGTCTTTGGTCTGTCGAGATTCGTTGCCTTTGTCAACTTCCATAGCTTGGTCTTGTTCCTCTTCGGTATCCGATCCAAAGAACAGCGGTTTCTCTGATACGCCAGGCATCGTGGAAGAATATAAGACGATGGTATTATGGCGAAGATCAACGACAGTGATAGTGGCTCCTCGGTAGCGCGCTAAACGCGTCAACACACGCCCACAGGTTTTTCTTTGGAACTCCCATGGACTTCTACTCGGGAAATTCATCTCCGCGTCTGCGCCTGTTATTCTCAGCCACAACTCGTAGGTTCAGCTCTATTTTTATTTGAGGCATCAATAGTCTCACTCCAAGGATCCTGCTTTGAACGGCCTTCAACTTGACTTCAACAAGTATGACAGACTTTAGTTATCTATTACGGACCCTAATATACCCTCTGGAGCATATGTGCTATCCTGGGTCTCATATTCCCGGATCCCTAGATTCGCAAAGACATGTCATTTTTCATGGCCCGTTCATCTCAGCCTATGCCTGTGATTGCATACTTATTTCAAGAAATTTATCCAATGGTCTCACTTCTGCACTGGATGCATAGAAAGCAAGGAAAATTTTGGGAAATTTTCACAATTCAGCCACTTTTATTTAGCATTTTCACTGGATGAAACCCATGATGAAATTGAATTCTCATAGTATTTTATCAGAATTTTCAGACTTTTTTTTAGAGATTTATCAAGGTTTCAAAGGCTGATTCTGAAAACTCTAATGAAACTCTGTGAACATGTTTAAGTCTGGTGAAAATCCTAAATAAAAGTGGGAGACTTTTAAGATTTTTACAAAAATTTCCTTGGCTAAAAACCTTTTTATGCCTCCAGTGCAGGTCGGTTGACTCTTAGTTGGTTGACTCTTAGTTGGAGCACAACAAGATAGTTATATTGTTCTCCCTTTTGTGCAATTATTTGACCATCAGCCTGATATTTTCCCATTATTGTGACTATATGACCTTGGTTGTCTAAATTTTCCACTCAACTGTTACAGCAGGTTCATTCCTACTGGAGCAACTGGAGCTATGGCTGCGAATATTCAAGGAAGCTTCGATTTCTAGTAGGAACTTGATTCTTACTATTTATGGAAGGCCACTTTTTACATAATTGGTCGATCGGCACAAGTGTTAAGTCATCGGGATTGGAAAGTCAATGATAATGGAAGTTCCTGATCCCTCTCCCTCTCCTAACTACTATCTGCTTAAGGGATTCTGCTAGAGAGAATGTTGGAACTACACCTCTCTTGCCTCCTGATGAATACACGACGTTTACGACCGGTTCTCACCGGCTAGGAAACGACTCATAGTAGCAG